>OLWH01000112.1_pt1 | contig 43751 bp, 28 predicted proteins | sample 1673381 | NCBI WGS metagenome assembly OLWH01 (sample SAMEA103958110, study PRJEB25191) | human gut metagenome | reverse complement strand
GAAGCGATTCGCTTCCGGGGTGGATTTTTATTGTCAGGCTTCGGCGTCGTCCGCCGTATCCAGCCCCGCGAAGAAGGCATCATACGGACAGCCGTAGAGCCGTTTGAGCGCGAGCAGCACGCTCACGCGGACATTGAGCTCGCCCGCTTCGTATTTGGCATAGGTCGTGCGGCCAATGTCGCAGCCGCGGCGCTGCAGCTCGGCGCACAGCTTCTCCTGCGAGAGGCCGCTGGCGTTGCGCAGGCGGCGCAGGTTGTCGCCAAGATTGCGGTCCCGCCGTAATTTCTGCTCCATCTTCTCACCACCGCACAGCATTTTCTGACCGGTATGGGTCGCGGCTGCCTTTATTTTATGCGGCAGCCGCCGCAAAAGCTGTCCGCAATACTGGTCAGAAAAAAGGTATGTCCCTCACCCCTCCGGCCTGCGGCCGAGGGCGTTTTTGAGCGCGTTGCGCAGCGGGTTGGACCCCGGCGCGCCTTTTTCACAGGCGGGGTAGCCGCAGTCCGCGAGCACGCGGCGCAGCTCCGTCTCGGTGACGATCTGCGGGTCATAGCGCACGGTCAGCTCTGCGCGCCAGAACGACACGGCTGCATCGAGCACGCCGCGCGTGTGCAGCAGATCGTCCACGATCCATTCCGGGCACTGGCGGCAGTAAATGCCGCGGACATACGTCGTCAGGACTTTTTCTTCCATGGGAAACGTCTCTCCTTTTTGTCGCCGTCCTTGAGCCGCAGTGAATGCATGAGCACGCCGATCGAGCTGGCCGACATGGCCGTGGCGCAGATGGACGGGTGCAGCACGCCGAGCGCCGCGATCGGGATGCTGACGAGGTTATAAAACAGCGCCCACGTCAGGTTCTGGCGGATGGTGCGGATGGTCGCGCGCGAGATGTCAAACAGCTCCGGCAGCTTCTCAAGGTTGCCGGACGGCAGCAGGATACCCGCCGACTCGATGGCGATGTCCGACCCGCCGCCCATGGCGACCGCGCAGTCCGCCACGGCGAGCGCCGGTGTGTCGTTGATGCCGTCGCCGACCATGCAGACCGTCTTGCCCTGCGCGCGCAGGCGCTCGATGGCGGCGGCCTTCTCGTCCGGCCGCACCTCGGAGAGCACGTGATCGATGCCGACCTCGGCCGCGATGGCCTCGGCCGTGCGGGCGTGGTCGCCCGTCATCATCCAGACCTCCTTGCCCGCCGCGCGCAGCTGCGCGACGACGGCGGCCGCCTCGGTCTTGCGCGTGTCGGCAACACCGAGCGTGCCGAGCACGACGCCGTCGCGCGCGACGCACAACTCCGTCTTGGCCTGCGCGCGCAGGTCCGGCAGCGCGGCAAGCGGGGCCGTGTCGATACCCAGCTCATGGAGCCACGTCCGGCTGCCGCAGACGACGGCCGCGCCCGCGACCGTGCCGCGCACGCCGCGGCCGAGCGCGTAGGAAAAGTCCTCCGCCTGCGGCAGCGGCGCGTCGGACTGCTGTGCATACGCCGTGACGGCGCGCGCCAGCGGGTGATCCGAGCACTGCTCGAGCGCGGCGGCGAGCCGCACGAGCGTCTCCGGCTGCACGGCATCGCACGGGCAGACGTCCGTGAGCGCGGGCGCGCCGTTTGTGAGCGTGCCGGTCTTGTCAAAGACGACACAGTCGGCCTTGTAAGCGTTTTCAAGCTCCGCGCCGCTCTTGAAGAGGATGCCGTGCTCCGCCGCGCGGCCGGAGCCGACCATGAGCCCCGTCGGCGTGGCGAGGCCGAGCGCACACGGGCACGCGACCGACAGCACGTCGCAGCAGGTGAGCAGCGCGCGCTCGAGATTGCGCGGCGCAACGCGCCGGTACCAGACGAGGAACGTCAGCGCCGCCGCGCCGATGACGCCCGGCACGAACCAGCGCGCGACCTTGTCGGCAAAGCGCTGCACGGGCGCTTTCTCGCACTGGGCCTGGCGCACGATCTGAATGATCTGCTCGAGCACGGACGCCTTGCCCAGTGCCTCGGCCGAGACGATGGCCGAGCCGGAGCGGTTGAGGCTGCCGCCGATGACCTTGTCGCCGGGTGCCTTGTCCACCGGCATGCTCTCACCGGTGAGCATGGACTCGTCGACCGCGCACTGGCCGCTGATGATCGTCCCGTCGACCGGCACGCGCTCGCCGGGGCGGATGCGCACCTGGTCGTGCTCCGCGATCTGGTCGACCGGCAGCTCGACAAACGCGTCCCCGCGCTGCACCATGGCCGTGCGCGGCTGCAGGTGCATGAGCTTGCGGATGGCGGAGTTGGCCTCCCCGGCCGCGACTTGCTCCATATACTTGCCGAAGAGGATGAGCGAGAGCAGCACCCCGTCGGACGCAAAGTAGAGCTTGTAGCTCGTGCGCGGCGTGCCCGTCACGTAAGCGCTGTAGAGATAGATGAGCGTGGACGAGAGCGAGACGAGAAAGTCCATGCCGAACGTGCGGTTGCGCGCTCCGCGCCATGCGCTCTTGTAAAAATACCGCCCGGGGCCGAACTGCAGCGCCGTCCCGGCCAGAAACTGCAGCTTCGGGTGCATCTCAAGCATGAGCGGCGCCGTGCAGCAGGCCGAGGTCACGAGCGTTTTGAGCAAATCCATGCGCTTTTCGAGCTCCTGATCCGCGTCGCCGCCGCGCAGCTCGCCGAGCGTGACGGCGCAGCCCGCGTCCGCGCAGGCGGCGGCGAGGTCGCGCCCGTCCACGCCGATGGGCCAGAGGTACGCCGTGAGCGTGCCGTCCGCCTGCACGGTCACGTCCTTGACGTCGAACACCGCGCGCAGCGCGTCCGCCGCGTCGGCAGTCCTGGCCGCGTCCGCTTCCGCCGGGAGCAGATCCTGCTCCTCGACCGGCACGCGAAAGCCCGCGCGCCGGACCCGCGCCGCGATCGCGGCGAGGTCGGTCGCGCCCTCGTCATAGGTGATGAGCGCCGACGCGGCGGTGTAGTTCACCGCCGCGCGCTGCACGCCCGGCAGCTTCTCGAGCGCACGGTCCAGCCGCGCCACGCACGCGGCGCACTCCATGTCCAGGATTCTCAGCGAGATGTCTTTCATTTGCTTCGCCCCCATGTCAAAAGGGGAGCGCACAGCCGGCGCTCCCCTCAATAATCAGGCCTCTTCGCCCGCTTCCAGCAGGTTCTGTTTGAATTCCCTGCGCTTTTTGATCGCCGTCATGCATGCCGGGATGGCCACGGCGGGCAGGTCGAGCAGCAGCGCCCAGTCGATCCAGTCGATGCCCTTGATGAACTGACCCTCGTGCCACACGCCCTTGGCGAGCTTGAAGTAGTTGTAGTTCCAGGCGCCCCAGATGTCCGTCGTGGGCTTGAACAGGTGCACCTTCAAAAACGCCGCACTCGTGACGATACCGTTGGCGGCGACGGTCAGGAACGAGGACGTGCGCTTGTTTTTCAGCAGAAACTCGCCAACGGTGGGCAGAACGTACACGGCCAGGTTGATGATCCAGAGCTGCATCGGGATCTTATAGTGCCAGCGGATGGCCTGACGGATGTGGTCGGCATCGTGCAGCAGCGCTGCACCGAGGATGGCCAGGTTCCACTTTTCCAGTACGGCGGCGGTCTCGTCGTCGAGGCGGGTATCCAGGAATTTCGCTTCGTCTTTTGCGGACTGTGTCATGGTATTTCCTCCCCTTGGTCGAATCAATATGTACCCAGATTTTCGTTTACCATCTGGTCAGCAAAAAAGTAGCACATCCCGCCCGGAATGTCAAGACGCTGACAGGGAAAACCGGAAATTTTCTTCGCCGCAAAACGAGCAAAGGCTCCGGTTTCCCGGAGCCTTTGCTTTTTTGCCGTTGTCGTCAACTGTGGCAGCTGTGTTCGCCGCAGCCGTGCTCGCCGCAGGTGTGGCCCGCGCCGTGCGCGTGGTCGTGATGATCGCAGCGCGCCTCGGGATCATAGCCGAGCGAGCCGTCAAGCAGCGCCTGCACTGCCGCGTCCGCGCTGCCGCTCACGCCGCCGTAAAACCGGATGCCGGCCTCGGTGAGTGCCGACTGCGCGCCGCCGCCAATGCCGCCGCAGATGACCACATCGGCGTGATTCGCCACGAGAAAGCCCGCCAGCGCGCCGTGGCCGCTGCCGTTCGTGGACACGACGGCCGCCGCCGTGACGGCACCGTCAGCCACATCGTAGAGCTTGAACGCTTCCGAGCGGCCAAAGTGCTGAAAAATGTTTCCGTTTTCATAAGGAACTGCAATGCGCATAAAAATGGCTCCTTTCCGCCGTTTGTTGCCTACAGCATACCGCAGTCTCGCCCCGAATGCAAGTGTGCAGAAACGGGCGCGAAACGCATGGCACGTCCGCGCCCTGGAACATCTGCTCGACCATGGCCTTGAACGTAGCCACGACCGGCCCGTCCGCAACGTGCTTGGCCGTGCCCCGGATCTGGTAGCCCTCGAGCGTCTTGCCGTCGTCCGTCACGTCCTTGAACGCGACCGGCACCACGTTCGGCACGCTGGCGCTGCAGGTGGCCAGGTCCCACATGTTTTCCTTGAGCAGTTTTTTGACGTTTTCGGTGAGCATGATTCGTTCCTCTTTGTGGTTTTTGAGCTTGCCTTCATGATAGCAAAGCGCATGGAAAAAACAAGATATCCGCAAATTTATGAGTGACTCATAAATTTCATAGCGAGCCTTGACATCGGCGCGCGGATGGATTAAGGTGGACAAAAAACGGTGCGGCCGCGGCCACGCTGCCGAAAAGGAGCGTTTCTCTTGGCTTATGGCCGGATCGGCGTGATCGGCGCCATGGATTCGGAGCTCGCTGCGCTCGTCAAAAAGCCTGATAAAACTGATAAATCCGTTTTTCAGTCGTTTTTGATGGCTATGATCTAATTGCGAGCGGGGGCTTCCCCCCCTCGCGTTCCCCCGCTGTACACTTGTCTTTACGAAACAGGCTGTAGTGCTCCATGTCTACATGGAGCCCATTTTAGAAGTGAAAGGAATGAGATTATGGAGCTTTATACGAACGCCAGATTCATCTCCTGCGAAAAGGAAAACCGCATTTACACCGCGATGGCGGTAAAGGGCGGTCACATCGTGTGGCTCGGCGATGAAAGCAGCATCCCTCCGCGCTACGGCAAGGCAAAACGGGTCGATCTCGGCGGCGCGACGGTAACGCCCGCGTTCGGCGACACGCATATGCATTTCGGCTCGCTGTGCGTTTTTGAGAACACATTCTATCTCATGGATGTCAAAAATTTTGCCGAAGCAAAGGCGGCGGTCAGGCGCTATGCCGACAGTCACCGGAAAAACAAGGTGCTCATGGGCTACGGCTGCACCGCGAACACCGTTGCCGAGCATCGGCTGCCCGAAAAGCGCGATCTTGACGACTGGACGGAGCGTCCGCTCATGGTCATGAAGTACGACGGTCATGCTGCCGTGTGCAACAGCGCAATGCTGGCACTGCTGTCGGATAAGGTGAAATCCGATCCCGGCTGCAATACCGAGACCGGATGGCTGTACCAGTCGGCGTTTTATAACGGCGTGAACGAGGCGACGGCGTATATCCCCACGATGGATATTATACGCGGTCTCTCCGGAGGCGCGGAGTACCTTGCGTCGGTCGGCATCGGGCTCGTGCACACCGTTGAGGGCGTGGGCTTTGCAAACGATCTGGATATAGACATGATAAAAATACTCGCGCCCGGCCTGCCGCAGGCGTTCCGCATATTCTTCCAGACCATGGACCTCAAGGCCGTGAAAAAGCACGGCTTCAAGCGCGTCGGCGGCTGCTTCAAGCTTGCCCTCGACGGCTGCTTCGGCTCAGAGGACGCGGCGCTCAAGGAGCCGTACGCGAACGATCCGAACAACTACGGCGTTTTGAATTATCCGCAGGAGCGCGTGAACGAGTTCGCCATCGGCGCAAACCGCGAGGGCTGGCAGATAACCATGCACGCCATAGGCGATGCGGCGGTGGAGCAGTGCATAACGGCATATGAGGCGGCTTATGCCGATAAGCCGTGGGACGATGCGCGCCATGTGATGATCCATGTCTGCCTTGCAAGCGAGGAGCAGCTAAAGCGCGCGGCAAAGATAAAGCTGTGCATAGCCGCGCAGTCGCCGTTTATATATTGGAAGCAGGAGCCGGACGAGTATCTGTGCTCGGTGCTCGGCAGAGAGCGCACTGACAGACTAAACGCGCTGGGAACGATGCACCGCCTCGGACTTGTCGTAGGCGACGGCTCCGATGGACCGTGCACGCGTCCAAAGCCCCTGTATGGTATGGCGTGCTCCGTAAATCATCCCAATCCGGACGAGCGCATATCGCGTCTCGACGCGCTGCGCATGATAACGGCAAATCCCGCGTATATGAGCCATGAGGAGAAGAAACGCGGCACGCTTGCACCCGGTATGATTGCCGATTTCGTCGTTCTCGGCGATGATCCGCTCACCGCGGAGGATATAGCGGGCATCGAGGTCAAGGCACTCTATCTGCACGGCAAGAAGCATGTTGCAAAAAAGACAGGCGTCGCCGGACTTCTGGCTCGGGCGATCATAAAACGGATCACCCAAAGAGAATACATATGACAAGAACGACCGCCCCCATCCGGGGCGGTCGTTCTTTTAAATATCTCCGCTGCGGCGCAGGTGCTCCAGAAACGCCGTGCAGCCGCGCACGGCGTCGCGCTCGTCCGTGACGGCCCAGGTGCCGCCGGAGCGCTTGCAGTTGGCCTCAAGAATGTGCTTGTGGTCGGTGCCCAGCTGGTGTCCCTCCGGGCCGTAGTGCACGAAGTGCATGCCAAGCTTCGTGGTGATGAAGCCGAGAGACGCGCACACCTGCGTGCCGTCGCCGACAAAGACGACCTTGCAGTCTTCGAGCCGCTTGCCCGCCGGCCGGTGCTCGCAGATCGTGCACAGGTCGCCGATCTCCTGCGTTGGGTGGTTGTAGTCGCTCATGCCGTTGATGACCGGGATCGTACACGCGTCGGCGAGCTCCACGATGGTCTTGTGCTCGATGACGCGGGCCATGACCACGTCGACCAGGCGCGAGAGCACCTTGCCTGTTCGCCGATGGTCTCGTGACCGCCAAGCTGGCTCATGGCCGTCTCGAACGGCACGCGCGTGCGGGTGCTCGACTGCTGGAAGATCATGCCGAGGTTTTGGTTTTTTATCAGCGGGGGATAATACCCCTGCGCGATGGCGCGCTTGATGGCCAGCGACAGCTCGATGATGTCCAGCAGCTCCTGCCGGGTGAAGTCGTTGGTGTCGATAAAGTCCTTTTTGTACATATCCATTTTTCCAAAGGCGCAAGTTCGGGATTTGCTTCCCGGTTATTGTCGGCGAAACCGCGCGCGGACATGCGCTGCGGAGCGAAAATTTTTGCGCCGCAAAGCGCACAGCGGGCATCGCGCCGGAGGATGCGCTGGAGAACGGACGCGCAGGTTTGCGCCTCGGCGCAAAAAACGACCCGCCCGGGGAGCAATGCTCCCCGGGCGGGCTGCGATTCCTATTTGATTGCCGCATGTCTACTCGCCATCGACCGGGCGCGTATATGCGCCGCGCGCTCAGCCACGCTTTGCGGCCTCCATGACGCTGGCAAAATCCAAATTGTTCGTGATCAGGCGGTCGAAGAGCTGATAGCCGAGCTCCGTGCGGAGCTTGTGCTTTTCATCCAGCCACTGCCCGACCTCCGCAAGCGTAAAATGTTCCGGATACATACAGTAATACTCACAGAAGGTATACACCGACTGCAGGAGATTGATGTCACGCGCCGTGCGGGCGTTCGTGTTGAGGCCGTTATAATACCCCGTCCAGATGTTGTAGTAATATGTCAGATTCGCAACATCCGGGTAACTACCCTTTAAGAACAGCTTGCGCAAAACATCGTTCCGGTCTGCAAGCGTATCGCGCGCGCCGGGCGCTTGCGTCACCTGCGCGCCGCTGACAGCCTCCGCCATGTCGTGAATGAGCAGCATATCCAGGATCTCGCGCTTGCAGTATCCCTCCGAATGGTGCTCCTCCGGCAGGAAGAACATCGCCATCAGCCACGCGCTGTAGGCGTGCTCCGAAACGCTCTCCGGGTCCTCAATCTGATGCGAGACCCATTGATGGCGCTTGACCTGACGCAGGGAACGGTAGCGGTTGTAGATCATCGGGCCGATGTCGAACACTCCGCCCTGCATATAGATGCTGAAGTCTTCCTCGACGCTCTTAAAATAATATTGCAGCTTGCTCGAAACGATGTTCTGCGGCCGGCCCTGATACACCCGTAAAAACTCCAGCGCCTTTTGAATGTACGGCCGGATGTCGAACTTGAGCGTCAGACGCGGGTTTTGCATACGCGCCTGCAGCAGCGTGAGCATGGTCACAAGGTCGTTCTCGACAAAGCCACCGGCATCGCCGAGCAGCGCGCGCTCGATGCGGCTGTTGAGGATGCGGATCGCCTGCTCGCCGGCGCTCAGGTCCGTGTCCAGATAGTAGGTATCGTGCGCCACCATCTGATAATTGTCGCCGAAGTATTCGATGGTCGCCCCGCGGTTGATTGCGTTGGCGATATCGTTATTGACCACGATGCACAGATACTCGTCCATCATATTGGCCTGACCCTGGCTCAGCATACCTGTGCAGATCGCGCGAAACAGGAAGTGCCGGTCGCAGTTTTCCTGCGTGTTTTTGTTGTTCGTCTTGACGATCGGCTTATACTTTGTAAACTCCTTGGTCAGGAGCGTCAGCGCCTCCATGACCAGGTTTTTATAGCTGATGCGCCCCAGCCAATAGGCAGCGTTGCTCTTTTGCTGCACGTCGAACACTTCATAGTTTTCGGTGATAAAGCGCAGCATCGTCTCCTGCAGCGCGTAATTGTCCTTCATGAACGAGGTCATGAACCGGTTTGCCATCGCCGTGAGCATCGTGCCAAAGAAGCGCTGCTCGTCATGACTCTGATAGTCCTCGATGCGGCGGACAAAATAATAAGCGATCAGGAAATCCAAAAACGTCCCATGCTTGTGCGGCAGCGACCACATCGCAGCGTTGTACTCCGAAGCGCTGAAAATGTACGATGGGTCAAACACGTAGTCATACAGCTCCTCCGCGACGACGGCCAGCCGCTCCGTGTCGCCATAGAGCTCAGAGAGCGCCAGCTTCTCATAGACCTCGGTCAGGCTGATCTCCTCCTGACCGCACATGGACAGCATTTCCTTTGCGATGAGCCGCACAAGAAAAATGTCCACCGTCGGAAATTTCAGCTCCTTGAGCACCAAATACGTGTTCTCCGGCAGCAAGTCATAGCCGTAGATTCCGAACACACTTTCGATCAGCGCCATGACCGCCGCCTGATCGTCGATCGGGACGGGGCTCGTGAGAAACACATATCCCTTCGTGTCGCCCGTGATCGGGATCACGCGCTTGAGCCGCGAGCGGTTTTTGATCAGACCGACATCCATCGCGCACACACGCGAAAAACGCCCCTGCTCGCGCCAGAGCTCGAAGATCACATTTTCCGGTGCAATCTTTGCCACATTGTGCTCGCGGATCGCCTCGATCATCAGCACCGGCCGCACCGCGGGATTTGCGCGCAGGAAGGAAAAATACGCACAAAACTCCTTGCTGAGGATATCGTGCATCTGCTCATGGACGCTTTGCGGATTGTATGGGATCTTCTCATAATAGCTGGCGGAGATGTAAAACGGCAGCACATTCGTCTCGCCCGCGCGAAACCGCTCCAGCAGCTCATAAAACGCCAGCTGCAAGATCATATTTTTTGCGCTGCCCGGCATTCCCTGCACCTGGATCATCGCGCCCTCTTGCTCCAGCAGCTCCCGCACGATCAGATCCACGGGGCTCTCCCCTTCCGCCACGCGCTTACTGTGGCGATACGTCTTGACCGTCTCGCGGAACATTTGATCCGCGCAGGCCCTGACCCGCGCCTTGCCCTCCAGCGTGCAGATCTTCTCGTAGATATTGTACGGATACTTGCCGCTTTTTTCGATCAGCAGATCCACGATCGTCTCGCGCGTATAGTCGGCCGCCTCGGGCGCCTGCTCCGGGCTCGGCGGGGACGGCGGCATCTGCTCGACGGCGGGCGTCGGCTCTTTTTCCGGCTGAAACGCCGTGGACAGCGACAGGATTGTCTCCTTGAGCGTGCGCATGGCGCCGGGCAAGTCCTCATATGCCTCGATCCAGTGCTTGCGTCCCAAGAAATACAGGTACTCATCCGTGAAGTTGAAATCCTGCAGCTTAAAGGGAATGATCACTTTCCGATTGTCAAATGCGATGCTGACCTCGTTGCTGACGTGGCCGGATGCATTCGTGTTTTCTGAGGCCAACACAACGAGGATCTCACAGGTTTTGATCGCGCTCACGATCTGCGAGGCATAGTTCCCGCCGGCATCGATGTTGCGCGGGGCGATCCAGCATCTGATGCCGCTCGCCTCCAGATAGTCGCAGACCTTGGCCGCGACCGCTGCCTCCTTGGAGGAATAACTGATAAAAATGTGCCCGTACCGTTCCATCTCGGTCTCCCGTCTGTTTTCTTTGGTCGGCGTGCCGCGCTCACACGGAGCTGACACGACTGTCTTTTTTCTTCTCTTCCTCTGTCAAGCGCAAAAAATCCACCAGATCGTGATGCATTTTTGCAAGGTCGTTCCGGCTGGCCTTATCCGGACTGCCGCTGTAAACGTACCCCTCCGAGCGCATATACGCATTCCAGCGCCGGTGCTCCAGCCGATCCATTGCCTCAGCCTCGGCAGGCGTCCGATCCTCGATCTTCTTGTCGGCGCCGGGAATGCCGCAAGCGATGCGCGCCCGCATATGGATCGCGGTTGCTACCGACGAGCGGTAGTTATACTCATAGCGCCAGAAGCTCTCCTCGTCGTCGTCCCACTTCAAGTGGCGCGCCAGCGCGTCCGCCTCCAGAGCGGAGTCCAGGATCGTCTTTTCGGAGTAGGACGTTTTCGTGTCGCCGGAAAACTGGATATCATAGGGCTGACCGCGGTAATTGCAGATGCCGCACAGCGCGCTTTTTTCCACGGCGCTGTATACGATTGTCTGGATCACCGGATGGATATGCATCCGCTCAAACAGCATGCGCAAATAGACCGCCGCGCGGACGTTTTCCTGATCCGAGCCGAGCGCGACGAGCACATAGGTCGCGTCCGTGAGCTGCGCCACGGCGTCGGCAAACTGCCGCGTCCACACATCAATACCGGAGCGGACATCGATGCGGTATTGAGCCTCGCCCGGCAGATAGACGCCGTTGTAGGCGTCCGACAGCAGCTCCGGGCACTGCGCATACAGCTTGTCATAGGCCAGCGGATCCCGGTCGAACGCATGGATATCGATCCGGTAGTCGTCCATCTGGCAAAACCAGCTCAGCGACTTGAGCATATGCGTTCCGTACTGCCCGAGACCGATGACCAGCGCCGAAATCTGCTTCTCCGTGCCATCGGCCGCCGGCCGCGCGCCCGCGAAGATCTTCTCGCCGTCCTCATACAGGATGCGGTTGATCAGGGCACGCACCTCTTCGACGCGGCGCACCTTCATGCGGCCCTTGTCGATATCCGTGAGCAGCAGCTCACTGTCCGCCGAGGTGGAAAACGCGAACAGGTGCGTGTTGTCGAGCGTGCGGTATTTTTCGATCAGGCGGATCGCCTGCTCCATATTTTCCGTCTCATCCTCGCCGATCGTGAAAAAACACAGCTTTCTGTGCGGCGAATGGAACTTCAGGCGCACGACGCGAATGTCGTCCCGGAACACGATCGCGCCAATCTTGCGCGCGCGCTTCAAAAGCTCATAGCTCGTCTCTTCGTTTTTTTCAAACACATCCGTAAAGACGAGCATCCGTCTGGGCGCGTTGGCGAACAGGCTCTCCGCAAGCGCGAGCGAGCGCTCGTTGAGCTCCGAAAAGACATAGGCATCCCGAAAATAGCCGCAGTCATAGCGCCGATAGGCCGACACGTTTTTGAAAAACGATAAGACCACGCCGAAGGTCAGCAGCGGCGCCGCCACAAACAGTGCCGCAAACAAGACGCTGTACGGCGTGAAGATCCAGCCGTTATCCGCCGTCAGATGATCCGTGACGATCGTGAATTCTCCGTCCACGATGAACAGCCGGATCGTGTTGTGCACCGACAGCAGCAGCACCTTCAGCCAGCGCAGCGGCTCTCCCGCGAAGATCTCCCCATAGATCGGCAGGAACAAAACCGTTGCCGCCGCAAACACGCTCGCAGCCATCCGGCGAAAGCGCGCCGAAGTGCCCGCATCCACAAGGTGCGAGGTCCGCGGCAAAAACAGCTGCACCACGCCTGCCACGCAGATGATCAGCGCGACGGCAAAACAAAGGATCCATTGCATACTCTAACCTCATCTAACAACGTGTCTTCGGATGTCTCATCCGGCGCTTTTGATTCAGGGAACATAGAAACTTGCGATCTCTATCGATCATTTATCCGCTTCTTTTGCAGACTCATTTTCCCGCCTTGTGCCACGAGCGCTTGCCGATAACCTTCACGGGGATCTCATGGCCCAATGCACGTGCAGCCAGTATTCTATGTCTTCCGTTGCTGGAAAACTCATAATATCCATCCCATTCGATAACTTCCGGCATATTTCTAAAGTAGATGCCTACACAAGCCGACAATTTGTCATCTCTGGCCAGATCATCGAGTGTTTCTCCTGCCGCCAATCGAGCTCTGACTTCGGGAATGTGGCTCGCCATTTCTTGGAAGCTTTCTGCAGTTCCGCCTTTCTTATGCTGCCCCCAGAAAATACTGGGATTTTCAACCTCTCCCTTGCCCAAATGAATGCCCTCTATCAATCCCGGTGAAATGTCGCGTTGAACCGGAGTGTCATATGGGGTATAAGAAGAATCGTCAGGGGCGTAGTAATTATTCTCAAACTGATCAAAATGATCGCCCTTGACAAAATAATCAGAGCCGTTTCTATGCCGTTCCGTTCCAAAACGATCTAATAATTCTTGACCAGAAATCATGCCTTCCGACACGCACCGGCTATCGTTGCCGCCGAAACCGGGAGTTGCTGTTATGCCGCCAGCCGACTCCTCCGGTGTCAAATCCCCATGTCGTCCCGGAACGGCATGATAACCGCCTTTCCCTGAGTCATCCAAGGTTTCAGCAGCACCATGCCAGTCTTGAAACGTCTGCGGATGAATGTTCGCGGCCGCCTCATTCGTGATGCGCCTGACACGCCCACGCACGCCGTGACCGTCGGCACGCTCCGCTCCGGCGGCCCTGCCCGGCGCATTTGCGCCGGGCTGTGATCCCTGTCCGACCGTGCCGCCTTCGGTCGGGGGCGTTATTTTCCCCGGCCACCGCTGCGGATGAGTTTCTTTGCGATGATGGCCTCATACTTCATCGCAACGCGCTCCAGCTGCTGCGCTGCGTCCTCCGCCGGCCCCGACGCCTGGGTCAGCGCCGCGCGGATCTCCTGCAGAGCTTCTTCCAGTTCCGCATAGTGCGGGCCGAGTGTCGATCTGTGCCCATCAGCCGTGTTTTCCACCGCCCGTGACGCCTCTTCTACCTCCTGCACGCAGTCGCGGACTCTCTGGATCAGCCTGCGCAGCTCTTCTACGCCCGGCTCTGTTGCTGCATAAATCATGTGCGTTTCCTCCTCTTTACGACTCCTCGTTTTTGGTCGTTCTCCTCAGCTCTTCGAGCTCTCGGGTCAGATCTTTTGCGATCCGCTCCACCTCTTCAAGCTGGGGCTGGATCTTTTTGCAGCAGGCGCTGAGCTGCTTGGCTGTCTTGACCGCACTCGCATCGCCCATGGTGTTGTCCAGACAGTCATCCGCAGCCTTGAGCATGACGCCGCACGTCTGCGTGACCCGCGCATCATACAGCTGCAGCGCATGGATCATCTCCATATAACTCTGTTCATTTGATACATCCATCGTGTTTCACTCCTTTTTGATTGCGGTTTTGCTGTGTGTTTCCTCGGTAAAGGGGCTGATGACAGTCCCCTGCTCGTCCACCGTCCAGCCCTCCCACGACAGGCCGCCGTGCAGATAGGGGCGGAACGAGAACTGATAGAGCGTGTCGCTGTATTCGCACACGTGCTCGGGCAGTGTCGATGCAGCGCGCGTGGAGAAGATATCGCGCGACTCGTCGACCGAGAGCTGGAACGACAGTCTGTGCCGGAACCACTCCAGCCGCGCGCCGGTCATCTTCAGATCCGAATAGTTATACAGGAACATTGCAAAGTGGTAACCCATGCGGCTGCCCATCTTCAAAACGTACTGGAAATCCGCCTGCGCGGCATACGCGCCGCGTTCCGGCTTCGGCTCCGGTTGAGACGCGGGCTTCGGCTCCTGCTCCGCGGCAGATGCGCGCAGCGTCTGCGCCAGCTTTTCCCGGAAAGCGGCCTCGGCCGCCTCCAAATGCTGCGGCAGCTCCGCCTCCGAGACGCCGTTGGCGCGCGCCTGCTCCGCCTGCTCGTCATCGTCCCAGAGCAGCGCCATGCGCGTATCCAGAAGCTCTTCAAACGATCCCACCGACGCGCCCGACCGACGCGCCTGATCGTCCAGCTCGGCACGGCTGGCCTCGACCGCTTCTGCGACCTCCGAGGCCGTCGAGGCCGCCGTGTCGCCCTGCAGGAAGTCAAAATCGCAGCAGATGCGATCCATTCCGAGCAGGAGGATGAGCGTCCCGTCCTCGACCTTGTTGCGGATCTTTTCCTTCAGGTCGCGCACCGCGTCGCAGATCGCGTCGATGCCGACGACGTATTCGATGCCGCGAAACGCCTCGCCGACCCAGACCTGCTCACGGCAGAGCGTATAGATGCCGTTGCGCTCATACGCCCAGACCTGCACCTTGCGCCCTTGCAGCAGGAAGGCGCGGAGCATGGACGTCAGCACCGAGGCCGCGCACATTTTCTCCGCCGGCTTGCCAATGAGCAGCAGATTTTCCCGCGTCTCATCCGTGACCACGATCGGCCGGACGTGCGCCATCAACCGCGGCGCGCCGAGCGTCAGGACCGTCTGCTCCCAGCCGTCATCATTCTGCTCTGCAGCAAGGCACTCCGCCAGCGCGTCGGCGGAAAATGCCTCATACGAGTTGCCGTCCACCAGCACGCGGTGCTTGTCAACATAGGTGTTGTTTTCCTTCGGGCAGTACGCATCCACCGGCTGCATCTGCCGGGCGATCTTGTCGATCAGGGCGTCGCGCACCGCATAATCCGGGATATAGAGCGCGTGCACGCGGATCACGTCCGGGCGGACATCCGCGCCGAAGCGGCACTTGACCAGCGCATAATGCGGCGGCAGCGCATCCATCCAGTTGGCGACCTTGTCCGTCTTGAGCGCACTCGACAGATCCAGCGTCTCGCTGATCTCGCTCGCCTCGGCTTTCATGGCGATGCGCTGCTGGATCTGCGCGCGGGCCGTCGTCGTCAGGCCGCCGACACCGGAGGTGAAGGTCTGGCTCGCAAACAGGAACTTGATGCCGAGCGCAGCGCCCTTGGCCAACAGATTCTGCAGGCGCAGCTTGTAGACATCCGAGTCCGCGATCGCCTGCGACATGAGCGAAAACTCATCGAGGATCACGAAGATCACCGGCATGGGCGCGTCCAGCGTCTGCGGATCGATCTGATCCAGACGCTCCACGCCCAGCCGCGCAAACGCGCGCTGCCGCTCCAGCATGACGTCGGTCAGCTTGTCGATCAGGTCGTAGACCAGCTCGCTGGACTCATCCAGCAGGATGTACTTGACGTGCGGCGGACAGTGATCCATGTACTTCTTAAACTCCAGCATCTTAAAGTCCGCCAGCCAGAGCTCCACGTTGTCGGGGTGATAGTTGCGCACGATGCCGGTAATGAGCGTGTGCAGCAGCGTCGACTTACCGGAGCGCGACGCGCCCATCAGAAACGCCGCGAAGTTTTCACGCTCGAACGACAGTTTGTATTCCTTGTCTTTGCCGTCGATGCCGTAGGGCAGCTCGACCGGCTGATACGCGCGCTTATAATCCGGCGCCATGTACTCCGGCAGCGTGTACATATCGCAGCGCGCGGTGTAGTCGTTGCCGATCACCTTCTTGCGCACCGTCAGGTTGCGCACCGCGTCCACATAGCCATCCGAGAGTGCGTGCTTCAAATAAAACCACCGGAACCGGTAGGGCGCTTCCTCGCCGATCGACATCGTCGACCCGCTCGCCCCGTAGCGAATGTGGATCGCATTCTGGTCTGCGTACTCTGGCAGCGTCTCGTTTTGCTGCAGGCGGGCCATCTCCTGATTGCGATAGTAGCCGACCACGACAAAGGACACGCCATAGCGCTCGTAGTTGGACATGATGCGGCTGATGCGGCGGTTGTGCTCGGCCGTGAACGACCGCGGCCAGCCGTTGAGGATCAAGAGCGTGCGCGGCAGCGCGCTGTCAGTCTTGACGCCCGCGTTATACTCCGCGACGGAGTCCGCATAGCCGATCACTTCGTCCACGTCATCAAACGATGCCAAAATGGTCTCGAGCACTTCCGACATCTGCTCGGCATTTCTCGGCACCTTCTCCAATGCAAAGGTGTCCTCCAGCCGGCGCAGCGTGCCGAGGCCCGCGCTGTTGTAGCGCGCCGCATCCAGATAGTAGATCCTGCGGCTGCCCGGGCGGTTTTGCTCGATCACGTTCAGGATCAGGTTCTGGATGCCCCGGTCGAGCATTTGGGTCTTTGCCGTGGTGCACTCGATCTGGATGGCAAACTCCTTCTCCTGCTCCAGCTCCAGCGGCAGCAGCAGCCGGGACGTCTGCACGTCATACGCCGCGCCGAACGCCTCTGCGAATGCGGCGCGCACCTGCGCATCGTCCGGGATGGGCAGCTGGATATCAAACGCGCCGGGCGCGAACGCATCCCGCTCGCCGGGCTCAAACGTCTCCGGCACCTCCATGTGCCAGTATGTATCCGAGGCCTCCTTCAGCGCGGACGCAAAGTGCCGGACCTCCTCGCTGTGCGCATAGCTGCACAGCGAGGCCATGCACGCATTCTTTTCGCGCAGATGCGCCGCGACCGCCGCCTCCATGTCCCGGTCGATGCCGGTCTCCAGGGTGCGGATCATCCGGGTAAACTCCGTGCGCTTTTTATCGAGGAAAAACAGATCGTTGCACGCCACCACGTATACACGCCGTGCATAGGGGTCTTCCAGCGTCTCCCCGTCCTCCACGACCGGGTATGGATTGATCAGCTCCGTCCACTGCCGCAGGCGTTTGAGGTTCACGCGGTACCCCTCGGGCGCCTCTACGGTTATGCACGAGAGCGAGTTTATGTGCTCCATTGCAATCTTGCGCAGACCGCCGATCTGCTGCGCCGTGGCATCGATGCGCGCGATCTTCTCCTGAAGTTCCTGGACCGTGAGACGGATCTGCGCGCTCCGATCTCGGCTCATCTGATCGATCGCGTCCTGCTCCGCCGCGATCTGTGCACTCAGCTCCTTGATGTGCGCATAGACGCGGTTATATTGCTCTATCAGTTTTTTCATTTTGTCAATCCTCCACGCTGCCGAGGTCGATCTCGAGCGGCGGGAACGTCAAAAACGGAGAACGTCCCACGACGCCACCATCGTACACGAGCGGATATTCATTGCAAAACAGGCGGAAGCCGACGCCGTAAACATCGTCGCGCTGCAGCGTCTCCGCCGCTTCAACGTGGGCCTGATACGTCTCGCCCATGCTGTACAGCAGCTGGATCTCCGCCCACATGGCCATGCCTTCCATGATCAGTGTCCGGCGGCCGGGACCATATTTCTCGGCCAGCGCTGCCTTCTGCGCCTCGCCCCAGTTGCGGTACTGCCAGATGTGCGTCATTTCGTGCGCCACCGTGGCGATACAGGCGATGCGCGGCGCGCCGTTTTCCACCACGAGACCAAACTGCCCGTTGGCATATCTGGCGAAGCCGACCACGCGGCTGGCATACTCCTGACTGGGCACAAACAGTCTGCCGGTGCCGCGCGCAACGTTGTTGGCGTCGGTCATCAGCACCTGGATCGGCATATCAAAGTCGATGTGATACAGCGCCTGCATCATGTCCACCGTCTGCCGGAACAGGTCGCGGAATTCCTCCTCCGTCGTGATCGCGCTTGCGGCGCAGTCATTGCAGCGAATACGTCCGTCCGTCAGGCGCTCATAGCTCACGCCGGTGATCGGGCATCTGCAGAAATCGCAGCGGTTGACCGCGCGTCCCTGCTGCTGCGCCTGCTCCTCCCGCGTGTACTGCTGGCGCTTTCTCGCCTTGGTAAAGTCGCTGTCGCCGAGACCGCGCGCACGCAAAAATGCCACAGTCTCCTTCACGCGCAGGCGGGAATCCATATCCTCGAAGCCAAACTTCAGGAAGCACTCTCTCTGATAGCGGGACTTCGGGATCGGCAGGATGTCATTTTGCTCGAAGAGCGTTTCGTGAAACAGATCCCCGTCTCCCGCGCCTTCCTCGTCCTCGAAGATATCCGTCCCATCCAGACTGCAGACATCGCTGTCCTCGGTCTCGGAGATATCGGTCTGCTCATCCGCGGGGGCATCGGTCTCCGCCGTGGGTGCATCGGTCTCCGCCGCGGGGGCATCCGCACCCGCAGGCAGCGGCGCATCCGGCGTGTCGAGCAGCTCATCTTGCGCAGCATCCTCCGTCTGCGCGGTCGGATCATCGGTCTCCGGCGCGTGCTCCGGCAGCGGCTCACCCTCAGCCTCGGGGTCAAGCTCGGGCGCGGACGCGCCGTCCGGCGACGGCTCTGCGCTCGGCGCCGCACCGTCCGGCTGCTGCGCAGCCTCGGACGGTGTCTCGGCCGCGGGCTCTGCCGTTGGTTCTGCTGCCGGTTCTTCCGCCGGTTCTTCTTCCTTATGCTTATCCAGCCCGAAGAGCGCGCGGAGCTTGCGCGCGAGCCAGCCGCGTTTTTTCGTCGCTTCTTTCTCTTTTTCGACCGCGATTGCCTCCTGCTCCGGGAGATGGATGTCATAGACCGGGTCTTTGAAGCGCGGCTCGCGCAGCTTCTCCGTGTGCCACTCCAGGTAGTCCAGGATCAGCTCAAACAGCATCGGCAGCTTGCGCTCGACCGCCTCGAGCAGACCGAGATCCAGCGCACTGTCTTCGATGATGTAAATGTACGGGTCATCCTCCGCGACCGCGCCGTCGAGCCGGTAGACCATGTGGTTGAGCATACCGGCGACATCGTCCCGGTAGCGAAGCGTGACCGCGATATACTGCCACCCGTTCGGGAGCACGGAGCGCAGCGCCTCCGACAGCAGCAGGCAAACGGTGAAGCGGACGTCCTGCTCCATGTCCGGGAAGCGAATGCGCAGGACCGCCTTGTTTTTGTAGCTGCGCTCGAGCTCGCTGCACATTTTGTCCGCGCTGAAGTCGATGACTCTGGCCGTCTTCAGATCGTGGTTGCTGCGCATCTCCAGATAGCCGGAGGTGCTGACGCGGAAGCTGCAGCGGATCTTGGTCAGCTCGATGTCAATAACCTTGCGCGTCGAGATGACCGCGTCCGCAGCCGGCGGCGCAAGATGATAGGTGCGCAGCTGGCGGTAGTATTTGCGCGCATCATACAGGTCAGACGCACGGTGCAGCACCACGCCCACCTGCGGCGACACACGCTTGACCTCATAGTACTTGCCCTCGTAGGTCACGAACTGCCCCGGCAGCATACACTGCGTGATGTGGCCGAAGAGCTTCGCGTCCACATACTCGGTGGCTTTTTCGTTCTCAACAACGTAGTACGCATTTTTCAGCGTGCTCGCAAAATACTGATTGAACGCCTGCTCGGCGATCGAAAAACAGTTTTCCGTGCGCGGGTCGTCCCCGGTATCGTCGCGGATGAAGTTTTTCACCGTCAGCACACCGTCGTTTGCATCGGTGTACTTGCAGATCAGCTTGGTCAGCGTTGCAAACACGTCATCGGTCTCGATGCCGACCAGCGCAAGCTCCGTGCGGATCTGCTCCTCGGTGAGCGCGCAGTACGACATCGTGATGATCAGCTTGATGATCGTGTTGCGCTCGCTCTTGACGTAATCCGGCACAAGAGACGGCACTGCGTTGGGGTTGGACATGAACAGCTCCCGGTTGCAGCGCATATAGTCGCGCAGCAGATAGTCCTCGGAGAGTACGTTCACAAAGATCTGCCCGGCAGTGCGCGAGAGATACAGGCTCATGGTGGCAAACATATTGCAAAACTCGTCCTCGACGATCAGAAACTGCTCCTTCTCGGACGGCGCGCACCAGAGGTTCGACACGAACGTCAGCTTCTCGTCGAGCGCCTTTTGCTGGCTGGAAATGTTCATATACCGGCACAGCGTGGCATAAAACTGCCCGTCGATCCACTTGATGTCCCGCACGGGGGCCTTGGTCTCGCTGAACCACGTCACGCGCGGGATCTGGTTACGGATTGCGACCGCGGCCAGCTCCGTGCCGTTGCCGAGGTAGCGGGTCTGCTTGTCAAAGATCCGCTGGCGGCCGTAATCGCCGTCCGCGTCCCACGCCATGGCGGTGTAGGTGCTGCGCGGTACCGGCGTCGCCGAGACCTCGACGATCTCGGTGCACAGCAGGTGCGACATCGTGTCGACCAGACCGTTGGTCGGCCGGTCGCAGACGCAATAAATGGGTGCGCCGCCATCCTTGGCGATCTCGTCCATGATGATGTTGAGCGCGATCTGCGCCGTGTTGACGATCAGCGACGGCTCCAAGAGCAGTACAAAGTCCACCCGGTGGAAAAACTCCCGGTTGGATTCGAGCATTTTGAGGTTGTACAGCTGCCCGAACGGCAGGATGCCCACGTCAACGTGCGGCGCGCGCTCATCCAAACAGCCCACGCTCCAGAGCGAGTGCACCTTGCAGTACTTATCCAGCAGCTCCGTGATCCACGCCTTCATATCGCCGCACACAGAGGCGCGGGAGGTGATGATGAGGCATTTCTTGTCGGAGATGAGCGTATCCACGAGCGGGAGCGCGACATAGTCGCCCACGTCCCGGTAAAAGGGCGTGAAAAACAGCACGCTCTTGCGGTGCATCAGCTCCGTGGTGGCGCGCACCGCGTCCGGGTTGAGCACAGACGCCTCCCTGAGCGCAAAGTGCGCCGCCGTGATCCGGTCGATGCGGTCCTCCGACTCCGACAGGGTCTTGAGCACATTGGTCACACCCTCGGAGCGCATAAACTCGCACCCCATGTGCGACGAGAGCAGCTGCGCCGGGAAAAGATACGCCAGCGCCCCCTGCACGCGGGAAAAGACGGAGATGCGCGAGGAACACGACGCGTCTGCGCGGATCGTCGTCTGCTGCTCGTCGCGCGTCTGGCCACCGAGAAAGTTGCTAATCTCATTGAGCACGATCTGCGCCGCGCACGGAAACACATACAGCCACGTGCCGCGCTCCGCACCCAGCGCCCACACGAGCCCCAGAATCACACCGGAGACGATCACGCCGGCTACGACGCAGCCCAGCACGAGCTGGCGGAAGTTGAGCCATCGGCTCTTGAGATACCATCTGCCGGTGCCGGCATCATAGAAATAATACCGCTCCATCAGCGCTCTCGGCCGCTTGGGTGTGTCAGACGCTTTTGACGTGATGATCAGCGCCAGCGCCTTGACCAGCACAAAGCCAAGCATGAGCAAGAGGTTCGCCGCTGCAACTTCCGCGTTTTTTAGCGGCGAGTCCCCGCTGAACACGCTGGCCGTTTTGCCGCCGAACAGCAGCGCCAGCACGATCATGACGACGCTGTAGAGCGCGGCGACCGCAGGGTAATAGACCTGCTGGCTGCGGCGCTCCCTGCGCAGGTTCACGGCATTTTCCAGAAGCGTTACGACCGCAACCAGCACCACCGCGGCGATTATATTAAGGATTGCCTGTTGGGTCATCATAAATCTCCTCTTGCACGATCTTCAGTTCGCGGACAAAGCTCAGCGGAGAATCCAGCTCGCCGCCTGACGGGTACAGCACGGTGCGGCAGGACTTTCCGTACTGCAGGGTGTACTCGGGGTTCACCGCCGGCGGCACGTCCGTGTTGATGGTATATACGTCGCTCGGATCGACGCGCAAATTGAAGTTCGCCCGCAGATGCAGCGCGGCGCCCCAGGTTCTGAGTTTGTAGATAAACTTTGTGATCTCTTTCTGATGCCGGCGCATATCGTCGGCAGCCATCTCGGTGTCAAACGTTTTGCCCTGCAGGATGTTCATGTAGGAGCTGCCGTGCATATGCGAGGCGACCTTGCTAAGAAACGCGGAATAGAGCCGCATGCCAAGCGCCAGTTCGGCCACGCGCGCGGCGATCTTCTCGTTATAATTCTGCACGGCCGCGTGAAGCCGGGCGGCCTGCGCGCTGAGCACGATGGGCGCCGCCACCGCGAACGCCAGCAGCTGCACCACGAGCACGAGCACGAGCAGCACGGGATTGCCGCTGCCGGTCACAAGCGAATAGACCAGCGCGGGAACGTTGCTCAAAAACGCGGCGATCAGCAGAAAAATGGCGCCGCGCCAAAACTGCTGCTGCGTCACGCGCAGCTCCAGCTCGTCACGGACACGCTTGTCCGCCTTTGCCAGCGCCTCCTCACCCGGAGAATGTATCCCCGGCAGTTGGCCGCGCAGGTCGATGATGTTGTCGCGCGTCCGATCGAGTGCGGAGTACAGATCCTCGGTTTGGTACGCGTTGAGCTCCTGCACCGCCTCCTGCTCATAGGCGCAGCGGCTCTTGACGCCGGCCGCGGTTCGATCCACAGCACGCTCCATCTGCACGATCTGCTTGGCAAACTGCGCGTTCGCGCGCGGCAGATGCTCCGCCCATGCAGCCTGCTCCGCCCGGTTATCGGCCGGCAGCAGGCCGAACTGACCCGGCGATTCGAGCAGACCGTTGGTGTTCGGCTGATCCATCTTTATTTCGACCGCGATCGTATAGTTTGGTATGGACATGTTCTCCTGGTCGCGCAGGCGCTGCTTACTGTCATGCTCCATCTGCGCTTCCATGGTCTTGCTCGCGACGCGCATCGTCAGAACCTTTTTCTGAAACACCGCCGCCATCGCTTCCTTGTCGCACGCGACGCCGACTCGGTAAAGACCATACGCCTGCAGGCTGCTGGCCGGAATGTCGTTTCCGGTGAGCAGCAGGACCGTCATCCAGAAGTTCAGACGCTCGGCCAGCTTCTGCGAGTTGCCCTGCTTGCTCGTGTCAAACACCATGAAGCGGCACATACTGGGGTATTGATTGCGCTGCCAGAAGCCCTCGGCGCTGTACTCGCGCACCGTGCTGCGGCTGCGCTGCGCCTTTTCGCGCAGACGCGCGCCGTCCTTGCGCACGGAGATCAGCCACAGCTCCGACGGCGCGATGCCGTCATAAGCATACTGCTCGCACAGGCGGTCATATTCCGCCTCCGCCTCCGCGTCGGGCGCGGGAGCGTGCGCTGCGTAGCGCTCACCCATCGCCTGAAACTGCATACTCGGCCGCGGCACGCCGCCCAGCATCTGCGTGAGGCGTACCAGGGGAATGGGGCTTTCCAGACAGCCCTGCTCCCGCGTCCGGTGCGCGAACGGAAAGTTGTAGGGATTGAGCGGATCACAGGCGCACGCGCGCATGGCATCCTCGTCCTCAACGCGGATTACGACCGCGCGCCACTCCTCCTTGCCGTCGATCAGGTCGCACAGTTCCGGCAGCGCCGTATCCACCGTTGTCCCGGCTTCCGTCCACCGGCAGAGACCGATCCGCTCCTCGTTGATCGCCTCCATGAACAACGGATAAAACTGATGGAACTGATCCATCGTTTTTTTGTTTTGTATCAGTACAGAATAGATGCTGCTCACCGCCTTTCTATCCAGCGTGTGGCGTTCACTCAAGCGCGTCCACGATCTCGTTGAGGTAGTCCACGTCCTCGTCATGATCCAGCCGCTCCAGCGTGCTCAAGATCTTATCCTTCATATTGGTAAACAGCGCGCTCTTGAAGAAGTAGCGGATCTTCATCTGCTCCTTCTCGATCTGCATATCATGCACGAACAGCTCAAACTGCTCCACGATTAGGCGACTCATGACGTCATTGAGCTCTTCCTTGACGCACACGCTGCGCAGATAGCGCTCCACCTCGTCGAGCATCGCACCCAGCACATCCAGCGCGGTGTCTTCGAAATACTCCATCATCTCCGGCGTCACCGACCGCCGCATCAGCACCGGGATGTCAAAGATGCTGCGCACACAGCTTCTGTGCGTGGGTCTCTCGCCCAGCGCTGCCGGCTCCTGCTCATAGATCGGGTATTCCTCGATGCGGAACTTGGCGATGTTCGCCGGCAGATAGCCCTTGCGCAGCTCAAAGTCGGCGCCGGAGTCGATGTCCTTCTGGATGCGGTTGTCCACGCGCTCCATGATCCGGTCGGCAAGCTCCGGATAGATCGAGATCGCATCGAGCACCTCGTACAGATGGTCGCAGTCCGTGCCGTTGGAGACGGTCAGGTAGCCGCTGCCGCTGGTCATGTTCAGCTTCTGCTTCGCGTAGGTGTAGATGCCGCCGTGGTTTTTGGGCGTGAACGTGAAGTACCCGGCGACAAGACCCCAGAAGAACGCCGCGTAGTTGCGCTGCTCGAGCAGCACCTGATTCCGCTCGTCCAGATCCGGCATTTTGCTCACCAGATGCCACCAGCGATCCAGATGCGGGGAGACGACCTTGCTCTCGGTGCAGTTGGGGCTGAGCTCGCGCACGATGTCATAGTAGGCCGTGTAATACTCGCCGCCGTCACGCGAGAGCGTGAGCGTGTTCTCGGGCGGTGCGAACTTGCTGAGCGCGTTTGCGCGCAGACCGTAAAACGCCTGATAGAACACGATCTCGTTTTTGCCGATCTCCTCGTCGCTCTCGCCGCCCTTGTCGCCGAGATAGGTCTTGATGAACTTGCGCTTGAAACCGCCGAGCTTCTCGGCCTCTTGGGTCATGCCCCGGTTATACGTGCAGGCATCGATCACGTCGAACGCCTTACAGCGCGGCTTTTCGATAAACGGGGTGGCCAGACTGCGGGATTCCTCCACGATCTTCGCCATCCAGCGCTCGATGTCGTCCTTATCCTTGCCCTTGCACACAATCTGCGCCTCACGCTGCAGCGCATCAATGATGTCCATGTCCACCAGATTGCCGTACTTCTCCATGATCGAATCGATGAAGAAACCCAGAATGTTTTTCTCGAAGATGTCCGAGAAATACTCGTTGTCCTGCGGACGCTCTTTCATGAGCGCGTATTCGCGGATGCGCTGGTAGATGCCGGAGCACAGCGCAGAGTCCGGGTTGATGGCGCTGCCGGTATAGACGAGGCTCTCGGCCAGCTCCTTCATGCAGGTCGGGCTGGTGCAGACATACCGCACCGTGGTGCCGGCGCCGTCCGTGTACCGGCTGGCGACAGCCTCCTTGCGCGCATCCAGCCCGTCGACCATGAGCTCGAACGACGCATAGAAGTCGTTGAACGCCTTGATGATCTTCTGCAGATACGCAATGCCCTCTTCCAGAACCTCCTCGAAGATGGCGCTGTTGTGGTACTTGTTGACCATCTTCAGGTATTCGCCGAGCGCATCCAGCAGCTCACGCTGCGAATCCGTCGTCTTGTTTTTCAGCCGCTCCATCAGCGTCAGCTTTCTGGCGCCGAGGCTGGCCGCCGTCCCCTTCGCGCCGGAATCGTCCTTGCCACCGATTTTCTTTTCCTCGAACGAGCGGATATATTCCTGCGCCTCGAGCACGGCCTCGTGCACCTTCCGCTTTTGCGTCTTCATATCCTCCACGCATTTGCACAGGAAGTAGCGCGCGGCGTTCGGGTGCACGAAATTGCCCGCGTTGTTGCTCAGATAGTGCTCGACGCGGTACTTCTCCTTTACCTCCGCGACGTCCGACGCCGTGTAGTTGAACATCGCTCTGGCGATGTATTTCCCCTCGTCGACGACGTGGGCATCCGCCATTTTATAATACTTCTCCATCTGGACGAACAGACTTGCGATCTCGCCCCACTTTTCGACCGCAACGTCGTCGCTGCTGAGACCCGTAAGCTGGTTTTTGGCCGTCTTGTTCGCAAACGCCAGATGTGCCACCTTGGCGCTGTCCGCCTCTACCTTGGCCATGAGCGCATGGATGAATTCCGTGCTGGCGTTCGACGAGATCTCGCCGCTGCCGTCCGTCTTTTTGCGCTGGAACGCATCGCGGATCTCCGCACCGAAGCCGCTCTCGTCCATGTCGATGAGGCGAATGTACTCCGCGACCGGATCCAGATCCTTTTCCGTGCTGTCGCTCTTTTGCCGCTGGCGGCGGCTCTCCACGCTCTCGCGGTACTGTCTGTCAAACTTCAGCCACTGATCCGTGATACTCGCCTGTGCCCAGTGCAGCGCAATGTACTCCTGAATGCTCTGCGTCGGGTAGACCAGGCGCGCGCTGCCGGCGCCCGCATAGCGGTTGCGTCCGCTTTCCGCGACCATGCTGCGGATCGTGTTGTCCTCCGAGGAGTTGCTGCGCTTGTTCGTCGGACCGATCGCCTGCGCATAGATGCAGTTGGCCGCGTGGTTGAGGTACATCTCATGGTTGAGCAGCGACTGGCCGGAGGCGTTCTGCGCATCGAACAGGAAGCAGAAGTCAAACGGTCGGACGTTGTACGCCTCGCGGCTGCCCGGAACGCCCGCCTTCGGCATCTCAAGTACGACGCTGTCACGAAACCGCTGGTCGAGCGAGTTATCCCCCGCCATCAGGAACGCATCGATCTCGCGCAGGGCGGCATAGGCATTGCTGCGCATACTGACCCGGCGCTCATCCTGCGCGATCACGAGGTCGAAGATCTCCGGCAGGAGGAAAAAGCCGCGGATGATAGCCGCGTTTTCAATGTAATGGTTGTCCAGATGCTTTTTGATGAACATCGCCACTGGGAGCAGCAGGCCGGAGCCGGTGCCGCCGGCGAGGGAACTGACGATGATTACGCGCAGCGCCTGCGCGCTCATATCCGGGGTGAGCGTATAGAGATCGCGGATCGCGTCCAGCAGCGGGCGCATTTTGCCCTGCTCGATCGCCCGTTCAAAGATCAGGCGGGAGATCGCGCGTACCTGACCGGCGCCTTCCGTGGCCACCTTGCTGTTGAGAATGTTGTTGACTGGAAACCAGACGTCGCGCGCGTACGGATTCGACCAGAGATACTCTCCGACCTGCATACGATCAGAAATCTGGATCGCCTTTGCCGACGGATACTCACGAACCACGGAGTTGAGCTCGTTGGCGTCCGTATCGATGACGACAAAGCTGATATTCTTGCGCTGTTCCTCGCTGACAAGCTTGGTCACACGGCTGACAATTTTCGTTCCGGCGCCGCCAAGACCGACGATCAAAGTAGGTGCGTTCATATTGTCTGTTCCTCTCTTTCTAATTCTGCGTTCCTTTGATGGAAATGATTTTTTCTCCGGTGTCTGGTTTAATATACGTTTGCAGATTTATATTCCGCAGCCGGCGTGCAGGTATAGACCGTTCGCATTTCGCCCTCTCCCTCCACGTGCTCGATCGTTGTGCGGCAGGAGATCACGTATTTTTTTGTCCCCGCTTCGATGACGTTGTTGTCAAACTTCACATCCGTGCGCCCTGCGTACGCGCTCGCATTCGTGATCATCATCTTGCCGCCACCGACCGCCGTGACCTGCAGCGCCGGGACCATGGCCGAGCCGCTGAATTTCAGCGTGCCCTTTTCCGGGCCAAACGCCTTCGTGATCCGCTGGACGCGGAAGCTGCCCGGAAGCGCCGTCTTCTGCCTGTCTAGACCGACAATCTCATCAACCTCGATGAGCGGCCGGCGCTTCATCGCCTTGGGAAACCGCTTGCGGAAAAAGTGCTTTGCCAACAGCAGCAAAACCAGAAGCACCGCCAGCGCAATGCTCAGCATCGTCCGGTTGCGCGCAAGCCACGAGCGCTGATCCCGAACCGCGACCGAGCCGTCAAAATCGCCCGCCCAGACCTCGTCGCCGAGCTTCTCGGCGTAACGGATGCGGTAGCTCAGATCCTCGTAGGTGTGCCCCTGCGGGGTACTCTGCTTGAGCTGCGGCGTGAGCACGATCGTGCCGATCGCCTCGCCCTTTTCCACCGTGACCGTATAGTCTTTTTTGCTGCCGCCCGTGAGCTTGGCTGTCGGCGTCGGAAAGGCCGCCCACTGCTCAGACGTCATCTCCTGCCCATCCAGCGTGGCGTGCAGGACGATCTCACCGTCCGGCTGCAAACCACTCTTCGTCACCATGCAGCCGACGGGCTCCGCTTGCGCAAAGGCGACCGCACGATCCTTATAAATGGTGTACTCCAGCGTCGTGGTAACACTGTTGTAGTCCAGATATCTCGCTGTCGCGCGGATCCGAATGGTGCCGTCCTCGAGCTGAAGCGTACTGCCGTTGGTGTAGACGCCGTCGAGCGGCACGCCGTTTTGTTCGATCACCGCGCTGTAATCCACGTTGCCCAGCAGCTTGGACTCCGCGACCTTTTCCTGCGTGCCCGCCTTGACAAAGCCGAAATGGATCGTATACGACCCGGCCTTAAGCTTTTCGAGGTCGGTCACCTCTTCGCCGGAATCATCCGTCAGATATGCCGAGATCTCCACATTCGGCTTGTAGTAGATCTCCACGGTCTCCGCGCCGCTGATGTCCAACGTGTAATCCCCGGCGTCATACGCCCCGTCAAACGCGACGACGCTGCCCACCAGATTCTTCGGGATCGTGCCCGGATCGATGGTGTAGTTGGGCGCCGCCGTCTCGCTGTAGCGCACACCGACCGCCTGCTGCGCGCCACCGATCAGCTCGCCGTCCGGCCCTTTGATGCCGCGCACCTGCACGTTCTGCCCCTGCGCAAAGACCACGAGCTGCGACATGGGGATGTCGAACGAGAACTTGTTTTTCTCCACCGTGAGCTTGTTGCTGTTGAACACGCGCGTGCAGATACCGGTGATCTGGTTGAGAATATCGGCGCTCGAGGCGGCCTTGGCAAAGAAAATGTTCTCATGCCCCGCCGGAACAATCGCGGCCGCATCGGGCGCATCCGGACCCATGCTCAAAAACATGACGTTGATCGAAGGTGGGACATTGCTGAAATACGTGCTAATGCTGTCCACGCCCTGAAATTCACCGTCGGTCAGCACGACCAGCCAGCGCTCGTCCGCGTCCGTCCGCGTCAGATCCTGATATGCGGCCGTGACGCTGGCAAACGGCGTATTGCCGGCCTTCGTGACCGTGTCGTGGATCTTGGCGACGTTTGCCTGCGCACCGTCTTTGCCCGCCATCCGGATCGTCGGCTGCCGGGAGCCGTTGCCCTCGAACGCACTCATGTAGTAGATATTCATCGTGTCGTTCTCGCCCAGCATCGCCGCGAACACTTCCATTGCGTACTTCGCCTGACACCACCGGTCGACCTGTTCGCCGTTTGCACGGATCATGCTGCCGGAATCGTCGTAGACCAGATGGATCACACGCTTCGGGGCATGGCCGCCGTCGGCAAACACGGCCGGCAGCAGCTGCAGCGACAGGATGAGCACCAGCAGCAAGGCGAGACACCGCTTTTCTCTGCGCATCTCTTATCCTCCTCTTTTTATCTATGGATCGATCAAAATCGTTGAAGGAAACTCCGCCGTCTATCGCGTCGCCTGCGCCAGCGCCTGACGGACGCGGGCATAGTTGGCGCGGCTGAGCGGGACGGTCACGCCGCTGCGCAGCACGACACACGTGCGCCGCAGCTCCTTGACATAGCTGAGATTGACCAGAAAGCTGCAGTGCGTCTGCACAAACTCCGCGGGATCGAGCCGCCTATAGATCTCGTTGAGCTTTTCCGAGCACGTCACGGTGCGCGTCGTCATGACGATCTTCGTCTGGCGCTGCGCGTGCTCGCAGTACAGGATCTCGCGCATGGACAGCACATGGCGCGTCGCGCGCGAGCCCACGATCAGGCAGGGTCCAAGCTCCCCGCCGCACAGACGCAGCACAAAGCGCAGGGCGGCGCTCAGGCGCGTCTCCATCTCGAGCTTGCAGACAAAGTAATCCGGGTCACACTCGAACACGTCCAGCGCCGCCAGCGGATCTGCCGACAGGAAGATCAGCTTCGTCTGCGGGCTCGTGAGGCGCAGGTCCCGGAAAAAGCGCAAATACTGCTCCCGCGTCTGCCGGTCGGAAATATCCGCCAGCACAACGTCGTAGTACGCACATCCGCCGTCGGACGTCATCGACTCCGGCGCGTAGAATTCATCCACACACGCGCGCACCCCATTGGCGTCCAGCTCCCGGCAGAGGATCTCTCTCGCCGTGTGCCGCCAGATCGTGCTGGGGTCCACGATACATATATTCAATACTTCGGCCACTTGTGATCTCTCTCCCTCTCGCGGAGCAGCGCGCCGCGCGCTCCGTTCCTTCATGGAAGAAATATAGCATTTCGGCCGCGAATTTACATGTGCTCTGCACAATCGGCATATTTCCGCGCAGAAATAACACTTTTTTGCGCGCCAAAACAAAAGGCTCCGGCCGAAGCCGGAGCCCCTCGTATGTCAAAGGTCAAAATGCCTCGCAGCCTTTCGCCAATGGCGCGGTGAAAGAAAGTCCGATCATTTTCTTCGGCGACATGTGCGGCGAAGAAAATACCGCTCGGCCTGCAAACGTGCGCGCCGTCCGCCTCTGGCGGACGGCGCGTGCGCTGCAGTCAGGCCGCAAACCTCTTTGTCAAAAAGTAATACTTTTTGACAGCCTCAAGGGCTTACTTTTTCGCGCGGGTCAGGCGGCGCGTGAGCTCTTCGACCAGCCCGTCCACCAGCTCCTGATGGTCGGCCAGGTTCAGCTCGGCCTCGCGCACGATCGTGTAGCCGAACACGTCGTCGTCCATGATCTTGGCATACGACAGCAGCTCCGCCTGCATGCAGCGGATGGCCGCCATGCTCAGATGCACGGCCGCGAGCGCGCTGCACGCGGTCAGGTCGTCGCCCTTGTCCACGACCTCTTTCATGAGCTCGATGCAGCGGCACATGATGTACACGATCTCGTTGGGAATATCGCTCGCGACGCGCAGCGCGCTGTCGAGATCGGTGTGCGTGATATTCTCCTCAGCCCTGCGGCGGTCAAGCGGCTCGCGCGCGCGCAGCTCCTCGTCGATCTGAAAGACCATATAGTCCGTCATCTGGCGCAGCTCCTCGGCCGTTTTCTGCAGCGCCGCATCGTCCGAGCGCAGCGCGCGCACGGCCAGCGACCCCATCGCCGCCGCCAGCGCCGACACGACCGCGCCGACACTGCCCGCCTGCGGCAGACCGTCCGGGTCCGCCACCGCAGCCACATAGTCCTTGACCGGCATGGCGCCGAAGGTCTGCTTCGGCTTGTGCTCTCCGACGGCGACCACGTGGTCACCGTCCGCCGTGTGGATCAGGATCTTTTTCTTCTCTTCCGCCATAAGTGCCTCCATTCCCCGCGCGCATAGCCGCGCGCAGATATACACACATTATTATAATAGGAATATAACACGCAGACCGGCACATTGTCAAGATTGCAACAGCCGTTCGTTTGTGGAAAAAGTCATGTTCTGCACAAAAATCGCCCGGTTTTTTCGTCAAATTTCGTCACGTGCAAATGCAATTCCAGCATTTATCTTTGCACCGCTTTCTGATATAGTGAGAGATAAGCGCAAAAATATCACAGAGGGAGCGTGAAGCGTTTTGGGGATCAATAATGTGATCTCGCTGCTTGGCGGCGTGGCCCTGTTCCTGTTCGGCATGACGCTCATGGGCGACGGGCTGAAAAAAGTGGCCGGCAACAAGCTCGAGATCATCCTTTATAAACTCACGAGCACCCCGCTCAAGGGCGTCCTGCTCGGCACGGGCGTCACCGCCGTGATCCAGTCGTCCTCGGCCACGTCCGTCATGGTCGTCGGCTTTGTCAACTCCGGCATGATGCAGGTGCGTCAGGCCATCGGCATCGTGCTTGGCTCCATCCTCGGCACGAGCATCACGGGCTGGATCCTCTGCCTGTCGGACATCAGCGGCTCCGGCTGGGTATCGCTGCTGAGCACCGCGACGCTCACGGGCGTCGTCGCCGTGGTCGGCATCGTGCTGCGTATGTTCTGCCGGGATCTGACCAAACACCACATCGGCGACATTCTGCTCGGCTTCGCCGTGCTCATGTACGGCATGTCCTCCATGAGCGGCGCCGTGGCCCCGCTCAAGGACAGCGCCGCGTTCATCGAGCTGCTCACCCGTTTTTCCAACCCGCTGCTCGGCGTGCTCGTCGGCACGGTGTTCACCTGCATCCTGCAGAGCGCGTCGGCCGCCGTTGGCATCCTGCAGGCGCTGGCCATCACGGGCACGATCACGTTCTCCGTGGCCTTCCCCATCACGCTCGGCATCGCCATCGGCGCGGCCGTGCCGGTGCTGCTGTCCTCCCTCGGCGCGAGCGTCAAGGGCAAGCGCACCGCCTATGTCTACCTGCTCATCGACGTCATCGGCGCGCTCGTCTGGGGCGTCGTGTTCTACGCGGTCAACGCAGCCGTGCACTTCCCGTTTCTGGACACGACCATGACCACCGTGAGCATCGCCCTGCTCAACACGATCTTCCGCTTTGCGACCGTGCTGCTGCTCACGCCGATGATCCCCCTGCTCGAAAAGCTCGTCACGGTCCTGTTTCCGGACAAGGCGTCCACCGGCGCGCTCGCCGATATCGACCGGCTCGAGGAGCGCTTTCTCGCGCACCCGGCGCTGGCCATCGAGCAGAGCCGCCTGGCCATCGACTCCATGGCCCGTCAGGCGCAGGACAACATTCTGTCCGCGTTCTCCCTGCTGGGCAAATTCAGCGACGAGCAGTTCGCCGCCCTGCAGGAAAATGAAGAGGCCATCGACCACTATGAGGACAAGCTCGGCACCTACCTCATCAAGATCACGAGCAAGGAGCTCACGCCGCGCCAGACCGCCGACGTGTCGAAATACCTGCACACAATCAGCGACCTCGAGCGCATCAGCGACCACTCGCTCAACATCGGCGAGACGGCGCAGGAGCTCTACACGAAGAAGATCGTCTTTTCGCCCGCCGGCGCGCGCGAGCTGAAGGTCATGCTCTCCGCCGTGACGCGCATCCTCGAGATCACGATCAACGCCTTCCTCGACAACGACGTCGCCGCGGCCTACCACGTCGAGCCGCTCGAGGAGCTCATCGACAACCTCTGCGACGAGATGAAGCTGCACCACATCGACCGCCTGCAGACCGGCGAGTGCACGCTCAACCACGGCTTCGCGTTCAACGACCTGCTCACCAACTGCGAGCGCGTGTCCGACCACTGTTCGAACATCGCAGTCGCCATGATCGAGCTCGAGTCCGACTCGTTCGACACGCACGAATATATCAACAGCGTCATGGCCATGCACTCGCACAGCTTTGATGAATATTACGCCGAATACAGCAAGGAATTTCAGATTTAATGCATATATCCGCCGCCTATCCATTTGCAAAAATGGCCGGGCGGCGTTTTTTTCCCTGCCGTCCGGCAAATGTCCCAATTTTACGTGGCCATGTATGTACATGCTGCACAAGGCATTTTTCTCCCGCCGGTCCTGTTTTTTCAAATTCCACAAATCGCGTCGGAATTTTCATGAATGTATTGCATATTTATTCGCGCAGTAGTATATTAGCCTCATATAAATGGATTTTTATCCGCTTGTGAGGGACGAGATATGCATAACGAAAAAACGACCATTTTCATCGACGGCAGCTCCGGCACGGCCGGTCTGCGCATTTATGACCGGCTGGCCCAGCGCCCGGACATCGACCTGCTGACCCTGCCGCCCGAGCTGCACCACGATATTGAGGCGCAGCGCGAACTGCTCAACCGCGCAGACATCGCGTTTTTGTGCCTGCCGGACGCGGCGGCCATCACGGCGGCGGACCTCGTCGAGAACCCGGACACGGTCGTGCTCGACACCTCGACCGCGCACCGCACGGCCCCCGGCTGGACGTACGGCTTCCCGGAGCTGTCGCCCGAGCGCGAAGCCGCGATCCGTACCGCCAAGCGCATCGCGGTGCCCGGCTGCCACGCCAGCGGCTTCATCGTGCTGGTCTACCCGCTCGTCGAGGCGGGCATCCTGCCGCCGGACGCGCTGCTGACGTGCTACTCGCTCACGGGCTACAGCGGCGGCGGCAAGAAGATGATCGCCGAGTATGAGGCAGACACGCTCGACCCCCTGTACGCCGCCCCCCGGCAGTACGGTCTGGCGCAGCAGCACAAGCACCTGCGCGAGATGTGCGCAATCCCGGGTCTGACGCACGCGCCGGTGTTCGCGCCGATCGTGGCGAATTTCTACAGCGGCATGGAAACGAGCGTCGCGCTCTTCGCCTCGCAGCTCTGCCCCGGCAAAACGGCGGAGGATATCAAGGCCGCCTACGCCGCAAAGTACACCGGCCCCGTCGTGCGCTATCAGGACCCCGCGTGCGCGGACGGCTTCCTGTCCGCCGCCGCCATGTCCGGCAAGGACAGCATGGTCGTGTCCGTCTCCGGCAATGAAGAGCGCATCCTGCTCACGTCCGTGTTCGACAACCTCGGCAAAGGCGCGTCCGGCGCCGCGCTCGAGTGCCTGAACCTCGTCATGGGCAGGGAAAAGGGCTTCGGCCTCGATCTGTAAGGAGGAACGCATGATGAAGCAAGTCACCGGCGGCGTGTGCGCCGCACAGGGTTTTTCCGCCGCGGGCATCCACTGCGGCATCCGCAGAAATCAGTCCAAGCGCGACCTCGCGCTCATCTACAGCACCGTCCCGGCCAGCGCCGCGGCGGTCTATACATCCAACCTCGTCAAGGGCGCGCCCCTGACCGTGACGAAGGCGCATCTGGCTGACGGCAAGGCGCAGGCCGTGATCTGCAACAGCGGCAACGCCAACACCTGCAACGCCGACGGCATCGCCGTCGCGGAGGAGATGAGCGCGCTCACAGCATCCGCGCTGCACATCGCGCCGCAGGACGTCATCGTCGCGTCCACGGGCGTGATCGGCCAGCCGCTCGATCTCGCGCCCATCCGCTCCGGCCTGCCGCAGCTCGCCGCCGCGCTCGGCGACCACTCCGATCAGGCGGCCGAGGGCATCATGACCACCGACACGCACCGCAAGGAGATCGCCGTGCAGTTCACCGCCGGCGGCAAAACCTGCACCATCGGCGGCATCGCCAAGGGCTCCGGCATGATCCACCCGAACCTCGCGACCATGCTCGTCTTTCTCACGACGGACTGCGCCATCAGCCCCGCCATGCTGCAGGCCGCCCTCTCCGGCGACGTGCAGGATACGTTCAACATGGTCAGCGTCGACGGCGACACGTCCACGAACGACATGGTCGCCATCCTGGCAAACGGCCTCGCTGGCAATGCCGAGATCACCGCGCCCGGCGCGGACTTCACGGCCTTCTGCCGCGCGCTCAACAGCGTGACCGTCTGGCTCTGCCGCCAGATCGCGGGCGACGGCGAGGGCGCCACGCGCCTGCTCGAGTGCTGCGTCACCGGCGCTAAAGACCACGGCACCGCCAAGACCGTCGCCAAGAGCATCATCTGCTCGTCGCTCGTCAAGGCCGCCATGTTCGGCGCGGACGCCAACTGGGGCCGCGTGCTGTGCGCCATCGGCTACAGCGGCGCAAATGTGGACGTACACAAGGTGGACGTCGCCTTCCGCTCGGCGGCCGGCACGGTGCGCGTGTGCGTCGACGGCGCGGGCTTCCCGTTTTCCGAGGAGGAGGCCAAAAAGGTCCTGCTCGAACAGGAGATTGAGATCCTCGTGGACCTCAAGTCCGGCGACGAGGGCGCGACCGCCTGGGGCTGCGACCTGACGTATGACTACGTGAAGATCAACGGCGACTACCGCACCTGAACCGGGAGGAACACCATCATGGACATCACGAATCCGCAGCGCGCGAAGGTACTCGTCCACGCGCTGCCCTACATACAGGAATACAGCGGCAAGATCGTCGTCATCAAATACGGCGGCAACGCCATGATCAGCGACAAGCTCAAAGACTCCGTCATGCGTGACATCGTGCTGCTGTCGCTCATCGGGGTGAAGGTCGTGCTCGTGCACGGCGGCGGGCCGGAGATCACGGAAACGCTCGACAAGCTCGGCAAGCAGACGCAGTTTGTCGACGGCCTGCGCGTCACGGACGCGGAGACGGCCGACGTCGTGCAGATGGTCCTCGCCGGGAAGATCAACAAGACGCTCGTCAACCTCATCGGCCACAAGGGCGGCCGGGCGATCGGCCTGTCGGGCATCGACGGGCAGATGATCCAGGCGCGCGTGCGCGATGAACGCCTCGGCTACGTGGGCGAGATCACGAAGGTCGACGTGCGCCCCATCCTCGACGTGATCGACAAAGGCTACATCCCCGTCGTGTCCACCGTCGGGTGCGACACGCAGGGCCATGTCTACAACATCAACGCCGACACGGCGGCCGCGCGCATCGCGGGCGAGCTCGGCGCCGAGAGCCTCATCGCCATGACCGACATCAGCGGCATCCTGCGCGACAAGGACGATCCGAGCACGCTCATCCCCGTCATCCACACGGCGGATGCGCGCGCGCTCATGGAGTCCGGCGTCATCAACGGCGGCATGCTGCCGAAGGTGACCTGCTGCATCGACGCCATCCGCTTGGGCGTGCACCGCGTCTTTATCATCGACGGCCGCGTGCCGCACGCCATCCTGATCGAAATGCTGACAAACGAAGGCATCGGCACCATGTTCGTTGCCGGACAAGGAGGAAAAACAGATGAACATTCCGCAACTTGATAACACCTATATCGCCAACACCTACGCCCGCTTCCCCGTGACGATCGCGCGCGGAAAAGGCTCGCTCGTCTGGGACGCGGACGACAAGGTCTATATCGACATGGCGACGGGCATCGCCGTCAACAGCTTCGGCATCGCCGACCCCGCGTGGATCCGCGCCGTGACCGAGCAGCTGTGCACCGTGCAGCACACCTCGAACCTGTACTACACCGCGCCCGACGCGCAGCTGGCGCAGCTGCTGTGCGAGAAGACCGGCATGAAGAAGGTCTTTTTCTCCAACTCCGGCGCCGAGGCCAACGAGTGCGCCATCAAGGCCGCGCGCAAGTACGCCGCCGACCGCAAGGGCCCGGAGTATAACACCATCATCACGCTCAAAAACAGCTTCCACGGCCGCACGATCACGACGCTCGCCGCGACCGGGCAGGACGTGTTCCACCACGACTTCCTGCCGCTGACGGAGGGCTTTGCCTACGCCGAGGCGAATAACCTCGACGATCTCAAGGCGCAGGTCGCCGCACACAAGTGCGCCGCCATCATGATGGAGGTCGTGCAGGGCGAGGGCGGCGTCATCCCGCTGACGCAGGAATTCGTCAAGGGCGCGGCCCAGCTCGCCGCCGAGCAGGACATCCTGCTCATCTGCGACGAGGTGCAGATCGGCAACGGCCGCAGCGGCAAGCTCTACGGCTACATGCACTACGGCATCACGCCGGACATCGTCTCCACGGCCAAGGGCCTCGGCGGCGGCCTGCCGCTGGGCGCAACGCTGCTCGGCGAGAAGGTGCAGGACGTGCTCACCCCCGGCAGCCACGGCTCCACCTTCGGCGGCAACCCGGTCTGCTGCGCCGGCGCGCTGAGCATTCTGCACCGGCTCGACGGTCCGCTGCTGCAGTCCGTGCAGGAAAAGTCCGACTTCATCGTCAACGAACTCACCGGCGCCAAGGGCGTCAAGAGCGTCACGGGCCTGGGCCTGATGCTCGGCGTGGAGCCGGAGCGCCCGGTCAAGGACGTCATCAATGACTGCATGGCGCGCGGCGTGCTCGTCATCTCGGCGAAGAACAAGGTGCGCCTGCTGCCGGCGCTCAACATCCCCATGGCGCAGCTCGAGCAGGCAGTCAGCGTGCTCAAAGACGTCTGCGCCGGAGAATAAGGAGGAACACCGACATGCATCTCAAAGGCAATGATTTTCTCAAGCTGCTCGACTACACGCCCGAGCAGATCGACTACCTGCTCAACCTTGCCGCCAAGCTCAAGGCCGAGAAAAAGGCCGGCATCCCGCACCGCCTGTGCGAGGGCAAAAACGTCGCGCTCATCTTTGAAAAGACGAGCACGCGCACGCGCAGCAGCTTCGAGGTCGCGGCGCACGATCTGGGCATGGGCAGCACGTATCTCGACTCCACCGGCTCGCAGATCGGCAAGAAGGAGAGCATCGCCGACACGGCGCGCGTGCTCTCGGGCATGTTCGACGGCATTGAGTACCGCGGCTTCGGCCAGTGCATCGTCGAGGAGCTGGCGCAGTACGCCTCCGTCCCGGTCTGGAACGGCCTGACGGACGAATTTCACCCGACGCAGATCCTCGCGGACTTCCTGACCATCCGGGAGCACTTCGGCTCGCTGGACGGCATCCACCTCGTCTACATGGGCGACGCGCGCTTCAACATGGGCAACTCCCTCATGGTCGGCTGCGCGAAGATGGGCATGCACTTCACGGCCTGCGCGCCCGAGGGCTACTTCCCCGATGCGCAGCTCGTCGCGGCGTGTCAGGCCGTCGCGGCGCAGACGGGCGCGACGCTCGACTTTCTCTCCGACCCCGCCGCGGCCGTGCAGGGCGCGAACGTGATCTATACCGACATCTGGGTCTCCATGGGCGAGCCCGAGAGCGTCTGGGCCGAGCGCATTGCCGCGCTCGCGCCGTATCAGGTCAACGCGGCGCTCATGGCCAAGGCCGACCCCAACGCCATCTTCATGCACTGCCTGCCAGCGTATCACGACAAAAAGACCGTCATCGGCAACGAGATGTGCACGCGCTTCGGCCGCGAGGCCATGGAGGTCACGGACGACGTGTTTGAAAGCGCGCAGTCGGTCGTGTTCCAGGAGGCCGAAAACCGCATGCACACCATCAAGGCCGTCATGGCGGCGACGCTTGCGGAGATCGAGCTATGAAGCGCTATCTCGTACTCGAAAACGGCGAGGTCTTTGCGGGCCTCGCTTTCGGCGCACCGTGCGATACGGTGGGCGAGCTGGTGTTTACCACCGGCATGAACGGCTACATCGAGACGCTCACGGACCCGAGCTACTGCGGCCAGATCGTGCTGCAGACGTTCCCGCTCATCGGCAACTACGGCATCATCCCGGCCGATTTTGAGGGCAAATGCTGCGTGCGCGGCTACGTCGTGCGCGAGCAGTGCCAAACGCCCTCGAACTTCCGGTGTGAGGAAACACTCGACGCGTTTTTGAAAGCGAACCACATCCCCGGCATCGCCGGCATCGACACTCGTGCCGTCACGCGCATCCTGCGCGAGGCCGGCACGATGAACGCCGCCATCTGCGACACGGTGCCGGACGATCTCGCGCCCCTGCGCGCCTACCGCATCACGGACCCCGTGCCGCAGGTGACGACGCCGGAGGCCTACACCCTCCAGCCGGAGGGCGACGTGCTGCACCGCGTGGCGCTCATCGACTACGGCGCGAAGCGCAACATCGCGCGCGAGCTCTGCCGCCGCGGCTGCGCCGTGACGGTGCTGCCCTGCTCGGCGAAGGCGGAGGACATCCTCGCCGCCGGGTATGACGGCGTCATGCTCTCCAACGGCCCCGGCGACCCGACGGACAATGTCGCCCAGATCGCGGAGATCGCCAGGCTCTTCGGCCGCATCCCGATGTTCGGCATCTGCCTCGGCCACCAGCTCATGGCGCTGGCGCAGGGCGGCAGCACCGTGAAGCTCAAGTACGGCCACCGCGGCGTGAACCAGCCGGCGCGCGACGTGTGCGGCACGCGCACGTTCCTCACCAGCCAGAACCATGGCTATGCCGTCGTGCCCGAGAGCGTGAAGACCGGCGTCATCCGCTACGTCAACGCCAACGACGGCACGTGCGAGGGCATCGACTACCCCGACCTGCGGGCCTTTTCCGTGCAGTTTCACCCCGAGGCATGCTCGGGCCCGCACGACACGGCCTTTCTCTTTGACCGATTCTGTGACCTGATGGGAGGTGCGCACCATGCCGATTGATTCCAGCATCCGCAAAGTCATGGTCATCGGCTCCGGCCCGATCGTGATCGGTCAGGCGGCGGAGTTTGACTATGCCGGCGCGCAGGCGTGCCGCGTGCTGCACGACGCGGGCGTGAACGTCGTGCTCGTCAACTCCAACCCCGCGACGATCATGACCGACAAAGCCCTCGCGGATGAAATTTATCTCGAGCCGCTCACGCTGACCTCCGTCAAGCGCATTATTGAAAAGGAGCAGCCCGACAGTCTCCTCGCCGGACTCGGCGGCCAGACGGGCCTGACGCTCGCGATGGAGCTCGACAAGGAGGGCTTTCTGCAGCAGCACAACGTCCGCCTCATTGGCACGAACGCCGAAGCCATCGACAAGGCCGAGGACCGTGAGCTCTTTAAGGAAACCATGGCCGCCATCGGCGAGCCGACCATCCCCTCCGGCATCGCGAACACCGTGGCCGAAGCGCTGGAGGTCGCGGGCAGCATCGGCTACCCCGTCATCATCCGCCCGGCGTTCACGCTCGGCGGCGCGGGCGGCGGCGTGGCCTACAGCCCGGAGGAGCTCACGAGCGCCGCGCAGACCGGCCTCGATGCGTCCCCGATTACCCAGATCCTCGTCGAGCGCTATATCTACGGCTGGAAAGAGATCGAGTTTGAGACCATGCGCGACGGTGTGGGCAACGTCATCGCCGTGTGCAGCATGGAAAACTTCGACCCCGTCGGCGTACACACCGGCGACAGCATCGTCGTCGCCCCGGCGCTGACGCTCTCGGACAAGGAGTTTCAGATGCTGCGCAGCGCGGCGCTGAACATCATCTCCGCGCTCGACATCGTCGGCGGCTGCAACTGCCAGTTTGCGCTCAATCCCGACAGCTTTGAGTACGCCGTCATCGAGGTCAACCCCCGCGTGTCGCGCTCGTCGGCCCTGGCGTCGAAGGCCAGCGGCTATCCGATCGCGCGTGTGACGGCCAAGGTCGCCGTAGGGCTTACGCTCGACGAGATCATGCTGGCCAATACGCCCGCCAGCTTCGAGCCGACGCTCGATTACGTGGTCACCAAAGTCGCCCGCTTCCCGTTCGACAAGTTCAGCGATGCGTCGAACAAACTGGGTACGCAGATGAAGGCCACGGGCGAGGTGATGTCCATCGGCCGCACGATGGAGGAAAGCCTCCTGAAGGCGATGCGCTCGCTCGAAACGGGCGTCTGCCATATCTACCACAAGAAATTCGACGACTGGTCGGACGCGCAGCTGCTGGAATACATCAAGGACGCTACGGACGACCGCCTCTATGCCATCGCGCAGCTGATCCGCAACGGCATCGACCTGGTGCTGATCTACGACAATACGAAGATCGACATGTTCTTCCTCGAGAAGTTCAAGAACATCGTCGAATTCGAACGCGAGGTGAAAGCGCACCCGATGGATGTCGAAACCCTGCGCGACGCCAAGCGCATGGGATTCAGCGACAAGTTCATCGGCCAGTTGTGGGGCATCTCGCAGTATGACGTTTACCGGCTGCGCGAGAAGAACGGCGTCTTCCCCGTATACAAGATGATCGACACCTGCGCCAGCGAATTCAGCTCCTACGTGCCCTATTTCTACTCGACCTACGAGGACGAGAACGAATCGGTCGTGAGCGACAAGGAGAAGATCGTGGTGCTCGGCTCGGGCCCGATCCGTATCGGCCAGGGCGTTGAGTTCGACTACTCGACCGTGCATGCCATCTGGTCGATCCGCGAGGCCGGTTACGAGGCCATCATCATCAACAACAACCCCGAAACCGTGTCGACGGACTACACTACCAGCGACAAGCTCTATTTCGAACCGCTGATGGTCGAGGACGTGATGAACGTCATCCACCTCGAAAAACCGAAGGCGATCGTCGTGTCGCTCGGCGGACAGACGGCCATCAACCTGGCCGAGCCGCTGGCGCAGCTGGGCGTGCCCATTATCGGTACCGATACGCAGGCGATCAAGAACGCCGAAGACCGCGGTTGCTTCGAGAAGATCATGGAAGAGCTGCGCATCCCGCAGCCCGAGGCCGAGGCCGTCACCGACATCGAGACCGGCGTGAAGGCCGCCGCCCGCATCGGCTACCCGGTGCTGGTGCGTCCGAGCTATGTGCTCGGAGGCCGTGCCATGCAGATCGTTTCGAACGAGGAGCGCCTGCGCCACTACCTGCAGACGGCCGTCGAGGTCAACGAGGATTCGCCGGTGCTGGTCGACCGCTATATCATGGGCAAGGAGCTGGAGGTGGACGCCATCTGCGACGGCAAGGACGTCTTCATCCCCGGCATCATGGAACATGTGGAGCGTACGGGTATCCATTCGGGCGACTCGATCAGCGTCTATCCGACCTTCAGCGTCAGCCAGAAGGCCAAGGACAAGATCATCGGCTATACGGTCAAACTCGGCCTGAGGATCGGCATCGTCGGCCTCTATAACATCCAGTTCATCCTCGACGAAAACGACGAGGTCTATGTCATCGAGGTCAACCCGCGTTCGTCGCGTACCGTGCCGTTCCTTTCCAAGTCGACGGGCGTGCCCATGGCGCACATCGCCACGCAGGTCATCCTGGGCAAGACGCTCCGCGAGCTGGGCATCACCGAAGTCTACGGCAAGGAGAAGAAACGCTGGTACGTCAAGGCCCCGGCTTTCTCGTTCGCCAAGATCCGCGGTATGGATTCGTACCTGTCGCCCGAGATGAAGTCCACGGGCGAGGCGATCGGCTACGATGACAAACTCACCCGCGCGCTTTACAAGGCGTTGCAGGCCACGGGCATGAACGTCTCCAACTACGGTACGATCTTCGTCACGATCGCCGACCACGACAAGGAGCAGGCGCTGCCCCTCGTGCGGCGTTTCTACGACCTGGGCTTCAACATCGAGGCCACGACCGGGACGGCCGAGTTCCTGCGCAACCACGGCATCCGTACCCGTACGCGCCGCAAGCTGAGCGAAGGCAGTTCGGAGATCATCGACTCGCTGCGCCAGGGACATGTGAGCTACGTCATCAACACCATCGACGTCAACCAGCATAACACGCGCCTCGACGGATACGAGATCCGCCGCACGGCCGTCGAGAACAACGTGACGGTATTTACGGCGCTCGAAACGGTGAAGGTGCTGCTGGACGTGCTGGAAGAGATTACGTTCGGGGTTTCGACCATCGACGCGAAGTGATTTCGGGTTTTATGCCGCACCTGCGGCACATCGGGACAGAAAAGCATGTATAAAAAAGGCATCTATAAAATCCTTGCCAACGAACCGCTGACGGCGACCGTATGGCGCATGGTGCTCGGGGGGGATACGCAGTGGATCACCGCCCCCGGGCAGTTCGTCGACATCGCCCTCGAAGGCCGTTACCTGCGCCGTCCGATCTCGGTCTGCGACTACGACGCCACGACGCTCACGCTCATCTACAAGGTGGTGGGCGAGGGAACCGCACAGATGAGCCGTATGGCCGCGGGCGGGGAGCTCGACCTGCTGACGGGGCTCGGCAACGGGTTCGACGTGCACAATGCCGCACAGCGTCCCCTGCTGGTGGGCGGCGGCGTAGGTGTGCCCCCGCTCTACAACCTGGCCAAAGTGCTGCTTGCGGCAGGCAAACGGGTCGGTGTGGTGCTCGGGTTCAATACGGCGGACGAGGTTTTCTATGCCGACGAATTCCGGGCGCTGGGCTGCGACGTCGATCTGGCTACGGCCGACGGTTCGGCGGGTGTCAGGGGTTTCGTCACGACGGCCATCGCCGAGTGCCGCCCCGAGTTCGACTATTTCTATGCCTGCGGGCCGCTGCCGATGCTGCGGGCATTGTGCGACGCCGTGCAGCAGGACGGGCAGCTCTCGTTCGAAGAGCGCATGGGCTGCGGCTTCGGGGCCTGCATGGGCTGTTCGTGCAAAACC
>OLWH01000108.1_pt1 | contig 44459 bp, 40 predicted proteins | sample 1673381 | NCBI WGS metagenome assembly OLWH01 (sample SAMEA103958110, study PRJEB25191) | human gut metagenome | reverse complement strand
GACGTCGGTCACTGGTTCGCAGCGACATACTTTTCTAACAGCCCCGTTGATCCTTATTCTGCTATTTATCGGAAGAAAAAATAAAATTATATAGAATCAGCTTATGTTCGTCAAAGAAAGGAATCAGCAACAATTTCATCCTCCGCCAGCATACGGTAGCCGACGCCAAGCTCATTGATGATGTAGCGCTTTTCGCCGGGCGTCACGCCCATTTTCTTGCGGATGTTCTTCATGTTGACTTGCAGCTTCTTGACGCTGCCATAGTCCGAATACCCCCAGACCGCGCGGATGATGGCGGCATACGTCAGAACCTTTCCGGCGTGAACGGATAGAAACGCCATGATGTTGTACTCCGTCTGAGTCAGGTCGATCTCCTCTTTGCCAACAAAGACCTGCCGCGTATCATAGTCGATCAGCAGGTCCTGAAGGTGGAATTTTCCGCCGGGGGAGCTTTCCTTCTCTTCGCTGTGCCGATGGCTGCGGAGAACGGCGCGAATGCGGGCCAGCAGTTCCTCCGTCCCAAAGGGCTTGGTAATATAATCATTCGCCCCCAGATCCAGCGCCTCTACCTTGTCCCGCTCGTTGGAACGGGCGGAGAGCACAATGATGGGCACGGTGTCCGTCTTTCGCACCTCTTGAATCAGACTCATGCCATCCCGATCTGGCAGGCCGAGATCCAGAACGATGAGATCCGGATGATGGGAGGCGTACATCATTATACCGAGCGCACAGGTCTCCGCGCAGAGCACCTGATAGTCGCTGGTTTCCAGATTGGCTTTGATAAAGCTTCGGATATTGGCCTCGTCCTCTACGATCAGGATCTTGTACTTGTTATTGCCCATCGTCCTCACCCCCTCTTTCCAGCGCAAAGCGGAATACCGCACCGCCGCCCTTTCTGTTTTCTGCGATAATGTCACTGCCGTGCGCTTTGACGATGGCAGCGCACACAGATAGTCCGATCCCCATATTGCTGCGTGTCCCGTCCACCGGCGCGGCGGACTTTTCATAGCTTCCGCTGAAAATCTTTTGGAGCGCATCCTCCGGAATGCCGCAGCCGTTGTCGGCGACCTCAAATACCGCCTTGTCTCCCACGAGAGAAACGGAAAGTATCAGTTCCGTCATGCCTTTTGCGTGGAACACGGCGTTTTCCAGAAGATTCAGCAGCACCTGCTCGATGAGAAGCGAGTCCATGGGAATATCCACAAACTCGTCCGGTATCTGCGTGATGACCTTCTGGTTCGGATGCTTTTTGGAAAACTTCATGAGAACCGAGTCGATCAGCTCATCCAGAACAGTCGGCGTCTTCACGACCTCGACCTTCGCGTCGTCGATCCTTGTGACGGACAGGAGATTTTCGACCATGCGGATGAGCCACTCGCTGTCCTCCTGAATTTCTCCCAACAGCTTGAGCTGCTGTTCCTTCGGCAGCGCATCATACTTGGACATCAGCGTGGAGGATGACCCGTATATGGAGGTGAGGGGCGTGCGCAGGTCATGGGAGATCGCCCGCAGCAGATTGCCGCGCATTCTCTCCTTTTCATTTTCTGAGCGCAGCTTCTCCTGATCGCGGATGCGAATGTTCAGAGTACTGGTGGAAACGGCGACGATGAGCATGATGACAGCGGATAAGATGCTTTCCTCTACGAAAAAGTCAAAGGCATAGTACGGATAGGTGAAGGCGAAATTCACCGCAAACACACTGACGATCGCCGAAGTGATGCCATAGCAATACCCATGCGTTTTCAGCGAGATCAGAAACACGCCGAACACAAAGATCATGGGCACCAGCGTCTGCGTGGTAAAGAGCTTCTGAATCAGCAAATTGACGGCAAAGGCGCTGAAAAAGACGATGAGCGAAAATAAAATATCCTTTTGTCGTTGGCGGTTTTTCATGGCAATCTCTCCAAAGGTGCTTTTTAGCACTCTTATTATACTCCATGAGAAGAAGCGCATCAAGATTTTAAACAGGATGATATTGCGCCGCACTCGTTTCTTTACCGAATCTACACCGGAGAAATGCTATGATATAAGCACACAGCAAAAAGGAGGAAGGAATTCGTGGAAAACGACAGTAGCGACGACAACGGTAACTGCTCTTATATGGTCTGTTTGTATGTGGCATATCTACGCCCTTTGCTGCGGTATCGGGTATAGGTGTGTCTTTTTTGCATGAAATGATCGTATGAACAGAACATAAAGGAGTTTGAAATGAATTATTTTGGAAGCATTTTCGCAATAGTGGTCTGCATCGCCATGTCCGCCTATTTCAGCGCCACAGAAACAGCGTTCTCGTCCCTGAATAAAACCCGCCTCAAGGTGTTTGCGGACAACGGAAACAAGCGGGCAGCGCTGGCGCTCAAGCTGTCCGAAGATTATGACAAGCTGATCTCCACCATCCTGATCGGCAACAATATCGTCAATATCATGGTGGCGTCCATCGGCACACTTCTGTTCGTCGGACTTTACGGCGACATCGGCGCGACCGTTTCCACCATTGTGGTCACGGTCGTTGTCCTGATCTTTGGCGAGATCACCCCCAAAAGCGTTGCAAAGGACACGCCGGAGCGCTTTGCCATGTTCAGTGCGCCCTTTATCCGGCTCTGGATCTGGGTGCTGACCCCGCTGAATTTTCTCTTTTCCCAGTGGAAAAAGCTGGTTTCTCGCTTCTTCAAGACAAATGACGACGCAAAAATGTCCCACGAGGAACTGCTCCTTTTCATGGAGGACGTGGAGCAGGACGGCGGCATTGACGAAAATGAGGGTGAGCTGCTGCGCAACGCCCTTGAGTTCCGCGACCTGACGGCGGCGGAAATTCTGACGCATCGCATCGAATTGGAGGCCGTGGACATCGACGATAGCCACGAGGAAATTGCCAGAGTCTTTACACAGTCCCGCTTCTCCCGTCTGCTGGTCTACCGGGATACCATCGATCAGATCGTCGGTGTTCTTCATCAGAAGGACTTCTATATCAACGGCAAGATGACGGATCAGCCCATTACGGCAATCATGACGGAACCGTTGTTCGTCTATCAGCACACGAAGATCCGCGACATTCTAAAAATGCTCCAGCATCAGAAGTCCCATGTCGCCGTCGTTGTAGACGATTTTGGCGGCACGCTCGGTATTGTTACGATGGAGGATATTCTGGAAGAACTGGTTGGTGAAATTTGGGACGAACACGACGAAGTGAAAGAAGATTTTGAAAAGCTGGACGAGAATACCTACCGTGTGGACTGCTCCGTCAGTTTGGAAGATTTTATGGAATTCTTTGATGTCAAGCTGGAATCGGACAGTGTTTCTGTCGGCGGCTGGGTCATGGAGCAGCTGAATAGAGTCCCCGTCAAGGGCGATTCCTTCGCTGTGCAGAATTTGGAGATCACGGTCTCCGGGCTGAGCGCGTATCGGGTATCCTCTGTCACAGTCAGGCGATGCGGCGTATGTTTGGCCTGCGCACAATAGTGGAAAGGAAGAAACATGGCGAAGAAACTGCAAAACACAGCCGATAACAGAAACGAGAATTCTACACCACAGGGAATCAAATGGCCGGACAAAGCGATCGTTCGCTATATCCTCCGTGCACTGGTGCTGTTTGTTGTATTCGTGTGGGCGATGGCGAATCTCGACGCTGTTTTGCGCTTTCTCGGCAAGGTGCTTGCGCTGTTCACGCCATTTCTGATCGGCGGCGGGATTGCGTTTTTGATCAACGTAGTCCTTCGGCCGTTGGAATGCTGCTGGAACAAGGTATGCCGCAAAGCGCCTGCAAAGCTGACCCGTTCCGTGTGCCTGACCGCAAGTACCGTACTCGTCCTTGGGATTCTGTTTGCCGTGGTGTTTATGATGATCCCCAGCCTGCGGGAGTCCGGCGACGAGTTTATTCAAAACATTCCGGCCTATGTGGAGGAAATCGGGCGGTGGTGGACAGGCGTTGTCCGGTTTGCTGCAAAATATAACATTGTCCTGCCCGAATACGCCATAGACTCTGACCTGTTGATCGAGAAGGTCACCGCCTTGATCAGCGATGAGGGAAGCGGCATCCTCACCGTGACGTGGGGCGCGGCAACCTCTGTCCTGTCGGCTTTGGTGGATGCTCTTTTGGGACTTGTCTTTGCGCTGTATCTGCTTGCAAAGAAGGAAGTCGTCGCGGCACATTTGAAAAAACTCATTGTAACAGTCCTTCCGCAAAAGAAGGCACAGCGGCTTCTGAGTATTGCCTCTCTGACCAACCGGACCTTCACAAATTTTGTAAGCGGACAGCTTACCGAAGCGGTCATCATCGGCGTTCTGTGCTTCTTTGGAATGCTGATTCTTGGGATCCCGTATGCCGGTGCGGTCTCCGCGTTTGTGGCCGTTACTGCACTGGTACCGATTTTCGGCGCATGGATCGGCGGCGGTCTTGGTGCATTTTTAATTATGCTGGCAGAACCCGGCAAGGCTCTGTGGTTCGTTCTCTTTCTGCTCGTTTTGCAGCAGGTGGAGGGCAATCTGATTTATCCCAAGGTGGTCGGCAAGTCCGTTGGGCTTCCCGGACTGTTGGTGTTGATGGCTGTTACAATCGGCGGCGAAGCATTCGGCGTCTTAGGGATGCTGTTCAGCGTACCCGTCTGTGCTGTGTTGTACAGTCTTTATCTGGAGTTCATGAAGAAAGCAAGCACCAACCACTGAATGATTCATGATCGGCTGCCTCCTGAATATAAGTTATCCACAGCCTTGATGGGTAAGAAAAAGCAGACCCTTTCCATTTCGGGAAAGAGTCTGCGATTTCCTTTTGGGGTTATTTAACAGCCCCTTCGTGGAAGAGGATGAGGGATTCGATGGCCGATTTGCCTTTGGGGCAAATCGTAAGGAGCAATCGGCATCGAGCTGCCGATTGGCAAGGCTCCGCCGGAGCCTTGCATTGGATGGGTTCGAATCCCGCAAAACTTCAGAAAAGAAAGGGAACGTTAGAAAAGTATGTCACTGGTTTGCAATGACACGATTTTCCAATAGCCCCATTATACCATATTTCAAAATGTTCTGTCCATCCTTTTTCGGGAAAATCGGGGCGCATACCGCACAGCCGGATTATTCACCGAACAGTTCCGCGGCCTTGGCCATGCGGGAGGCGATCTCCACGCCGAAGGGGCAGCGGGCTTCACAGTTCTGGCAGCCCACGCATTCGGAGGCGTGGTGCTCCAGAAGGGCGTAATGGGAGCGCAGGGAGTCGGGTACCGTGGGCTGCATGACCGCCAGGTCGTAGAATTTGTTGACCATGGCAATGTCAATGTCCTTGGGGCAGGGCTTGCAGTGGCCGCAGTAGGTGCACTGGCCCTTGTAGGAATGCAGGGGCGCGGAAGCGATGATGGAGGCGTAGTCCTTTTCCTCGTCGGAGGCGGTTTCGTATTGGACGGCTTCGTCTACCTGGGCTTTGGTATCATAGCCGCACAGGACCGATGCCGCGGCGGGCCGGGTGAGGGCGTAGTGAATGCACTGCACCGGGGTCATGGCGGTTCCGAAGGGGGAGCGCTTGGCATCGAACAGGCGGCCGCCGGCAAAGCCCTTCATGACGGTCAGGCCCACGTCGTTTTCCTCGCAGGCCTTGTAGAACAGGGCCCGGTCGGGGTCAATGCCCTGCAGGCTTTCATCGTAGCTTTCAGAAAACATGTCATTAATAATGTTTTCGTTGGCGGGGAGCATATCAAAGGCCGGGTTGACGCTGAAAAGAATCATCTCCACGTAGCCGGAGTTTGCGGCCTTCAAGGTGACCCTGGGGTTGTGGGAGCTCATGCCGATGTGGTGGATGATGCCTTTTTCCTTCAAATCAAATACGTATCGCAGGTATTCCGAGTGCTGAATCTTCTCCCATTCCTCCTCGGAATCCACATAGTGAATCATGCCCAGGTCAATGTAGTCCGTCTGCAAGCGGTGAAGCAAATCCTCAAAGGCGGGGCGGACATATTCCATTTCCCGGGTCCTGTAATATTGTCCATCTTTCCAGGTGGAGCCGATGTGCCCCTGGATATACCAGGCGGCCCGGTTGTCCTTGATGCCGTTTCCGATGATGTCCCTGGACTTGGGGTCCGCCATCCAGCAGTCTAAGATATTGATGCCCTTGGAGGCGGCATAATGAATCAGCTCCACGCCCTCTTCTCGGGAATGCCGCTCCAGCCACTCCCCGCCGAAGCCGATTTCAGAGACCTGCAGGCCCGTTTTTCCAAGTTTACGCAGTTTCATAGTGCTCTCCTTTTTCCTGAAATGCTGCCGAACAAATGCCGTCGGCCCTATCTACTCTAATTATAGCATGAGCCCTGTTTTTTTCAATCATGAAGTACAAAGAAGCGGCGTATCCAACTCGATTTCCTTTACCAATGTGCCGCTGCGGAGATTTTGTGCTATAATAAGGAAACCGAGGCCCTGAACCGGCTGATTCGGATGCTAACCGAGGCGGCGGAGATCACCAAGGCGCTGCCGGACGGGAGTGCAAAATAAAATACAATCTATTTACCGGGGGTAATGTTATCATGGGAATGATGGATTTGATGCGTCAGCGCCACAGTGTCCGGCAGTATACGGACAGGGCGATTGAGCCGGAAAAGCGGGAGACGCTCACCGCGCTTGCCCAGCAGTTCAACCGGGAGACGGGCAAAGGCTTTTCGGGCTGGACCTGGGCATCGTGAAATACCATTTCGAAGCGGTGACGGGGAAGAAGCCCTTGTAACAGCCTCTCAATTTTTGATTGAAAGAATGTCCCCCGGTGCCCAAACGGCACCGGAGGGCGTTTTCTGTGGATTGGATAAAAGCATTTTGGGGTAACATAAATAAAGCATCGGAACCGGCACCGTTTTTAACCGGGTCGAATTCGATCCGGTTAAAGTCCGGCTTGTTTGGCGGACCTGCAGCGAGGGCAAGAAAAATGGGGCTGTTAGAACAGCCCCTTGGCAGAGGATGAGGGATTCGATGGCCGATTTGCCTTTGGGGCAAATCGTAAGGAGCAATCGGCATCGAGCTGCCGATTGGCAAGGCTCCGCCGGAGCCTTGCATTGGATGGGGGCGAATCCCTCTCTGAAGCAAAAAAGAAGAGACACCATGTGGTGTCCAAAGAAGAGGATGAGGGATTCGATTGCCGATTTGCCCTTTGAGGGGCAAATCGTAAAGAGCACTCGGCGTCCAGCCGCCGAGTGGCAAGGCTCCGCCGGAGCCTCGCATTGAAGTGGGTTCGAATCCCTCCCTGAAGCAAAAAAGAAGAGACACCATGTGGTGTCTCTTCTTTTTTGGCAGAGGATGAGGGATTCGAACCCCCGCAAACGGAGTCAGAGTCCGGTGTGCTACCGTTACACAAATCCTCTATGTGGCCGTTTCGCTTACCGCGTCACAAGCAACATGGGTATTATAGCACCGAAACGAAAAATGTCAAGCATTATTTTCCTTTTTCCGCGACTTTTTTTCTCCGTCTACAGGGTGCCCGCATTGGGAAGAAAATATGTACCGAAAAGAAGGAAAAATGAAAAAAAGCTCTTGAAAAAAGGAAAGCAGGATGGTACTATGGAAATGTAACATTTTGGGACAACCCGGGCGGTGGGCTTTTGGCGGATTTCCACGAGCAGAGCCAGCCAAAAGCGGCTGCGGGCAGCCCTTAGAAAACCACAGGAGGGTTTTGAAATGGATAAGGTAAAATTGCAGCAGGCCAAGGCCTGGACGGAGAAGGAGCTGGCAGTCTGCGCGGACTTCTGGCTGAGAAACGGCATGGACAAGGAGCACGGCGGCGTGTACACCTGCCTGGACCGCTATGGCCGGATCTACTCCACCGATAAGAGCGTATGGATGCAGGGCCGCTGCGGCTGGATCTTTGCATACCTGTGCCATGTGTACGGCGTGAAGAAGGAGTGGCTGGAAGCTTCCAAGAGCTGCCTGGACTTCATGGAGAAATACTGCGTCAACCCCGAGGCCGACGGCAGAATGTACTTCACCGTCACCGCTGACGGCAAGCCCCTGCGTCAGCGCCGCTATTACTACTCTGAGGCCTTCTATGCCATTGCCAACGCCGAGTACTACGGCGTCACCGGCGAGAAGGAATGCCTGGAGCGGGCCAAGAAGGCCTACAATATTTATTGGGATCTGTGGCACGGCGCCAAGGACCCCACCGGCCTGGGCCCCAAGACCATTCCCGAGACCCGCAGCGGCCGCGCGTTTGGCCTGCCCATGATCTATCTGAACGTGACCTCCGTCATGCTGCGGGTTGACCCCGAGAATAAGGCACTGTACGAGGAGCGCGCCCAGGGCTGCGTGGACGATATCTTCAAGTATCATGTCCATCCCGAGCTGCACTGCGTGCTGGAGAACGTGGGCCCCAACGGCGAGGCCAACCTGGACTACACCGACGGCCGCATTGTGAACCCCGGCCACGACATTGAGGGCGTGTGGTTCCTGCTGGAGCACGCCAAGCGTACCGGCAACAAGGAGCTGGTTGGCAAGGCCGAAGAGATATTCAACTGGGCCATCAAGGCCGGCTGGGACGAGGAGTACGAGGGCCTGCTGTACTTTGTGGACTGCCTGGGCAATCCTCCCGAGGCTTACGAGCACGACATGAAGCTGTGGTGGCCTCATGACGAGATCCTCATTTCCTCTCTGATGCTCTACCGCGACACCGGCAAGGAGGAGTATCTGGACTGGTACTTCCGGACCATGGACTACTGCAAGAAGCACTTCTCCGACAGCGAGGGCGGCGAGTGGTACGGCTACCTGCGCCGGGACGGCAAGCCCACCGAGCCCAGCACCAAGGGTTCCACCTTCAAGGGCCCCTTCCATCTGCCCAGAATGCTGATCATGACCGATCTGATGCTGGGCGAGCTGCTGGCAAGATAACAGAATAGTACATCGTGGGCCGGGACCGGACTTCGGTCCCGGCCTTTTTAAGGAGAAAACACCATGGAAGACAGACAGCAGAGTGTGATTCTGCGCATCGGCAGCGACTATTATTCCCTGACCCCTGCGGAGAAGCGGCTGGCGGATTATATCCTGGCCAATCAGGAGCGGGTGGTCCGGCAGTCCATTTCCGAGCTGGCCCAGCAGAGCGGCGTGGCCGAGGCAACCATTTCCCGCTTCTCCCGGCATATGGGCTATAAGAGCTTTCCGCTGCTGAAGCTGGCGGTGGCCAACGCCATGGCCCAGGCCCGGCTGGGGGATACGCCCCTCAGCGGTCAGGTGGAGCAGAGCGACGACCTGAAAACCATGTCCCAAAAGCTCTACCGGGCAGATGTGGAGGCTATGATGCAGACCATGGAGGTGCTGGACCTTTCTGTGGTTGCCCAGGTTGCCGGACTGTTCCATGAGGCACGGCAGATCATGTGCATGGGCCAAGGCGGCTCCATGCTGATTGCCCGGGAGGCAGCCCACCTGTTTTCCACGGTCAGCAACAAATTCTGGCCGGTGGAGGACTCCCATTTGCAGGCAATTTCCGCCTCTACCATGGAAAGCACGGACGTGCTGTTCTTCTTCTCCTATTCCGGCTCCACCCGGGATGTGCTGGAGATCACGGCCATTGCCCGGGAGCGGGGGGCGAAGGTGGTGCTTGTGACCCGGTTCCCCAATTCTCCGGGAGCCCAGCTGGCGGACTTCGTGCTGCAGTGCGGGGCCAACGAGAGCCCCATGCAGTCCGGCTCCATCGCCGCCCGGATCGCTCAGATGTACCTGCTGGACGTGCTGTTCTCCGAGTTTTCCAGAATGGACATGGACCGGGCCCTGGAGTACCGCCGCCGCATTGCGGAGGCGCTGAAAAGCAAGCATACATAATAGAAATACGCCGGACGCGCCTGATTTCGATTGGGCGCGTTTCTCTTTGACTGTTTTCAGAAGGCAACTGTGAAGAAATTTTCATTTTCATGTACATAAATGAGCGATAAACTTACATGAAAATGAGCACAAAGGCAAAAACTTTCAGAAAACATATGAATTTGCTTATAGATGCAGTCAAAATAGACAAAAGCGAGCAAGCAAATGCAAGAGAAATAAAACGTTAATTGTGCGTATTGCAAGAATTTTCGAAAAAAGCTTGCTTTGAAAGAAAATTTCATTCATGGGCAATTGACTTTCTTGGTGCGGGTAGCTAAAATAAGGGCAGTTGAGGGCGTTGGATTCCATCGCTTTGAACAAAACGAAAAATTCGAGGAGGACATTATGAAGAAACTGTTTGCTGTTCTGCTGGCAGTGGTCATGGTCGTGGGCCTGTGCGCCTGCTCTGTGTCCGAGAAGCCCGCAGAGACTACTGCAGCTACTACTGCTGCCGCTACCGAGGGTGCAACTGAGGCCGCTACCGAAGCTGCTCCCACTGCTGCTTCCGAGATTACCCTGTGGACCTACCCCATCGGTGGTTGGGGCAACCAGGAGACTGTTGATGCTCTGATGGCTGACTTCGAGGCCGCTACCGGCATCAAGGTCACCGTTGAGTACCTGACCTACGCCGACGGCGACGACAAGGTCAACACCGCCATCGAGGGCAACGCCGCTCCCGACCTGATCATGGAAGGACCCGAGCGTCTGGTCGCCAACTGGGGCGCCAAGGGCAAGCTGGTCAACATCGCTGACCTGTTCGACGACACCGACAAGCAGGAGATCAACGCTGCTGCTCTGGCCGCCTGCTTCGCCGACGACAACACCGCTTATGAGTATCCCCTGGTCATGACCGCTCACTGCATGGCCATCAACAAGACCGTCTTCGAGGCTGCCGACGCTATGCAGTACATCAACGAGGACACCCACACCTGGAAGTCCACCGAGGATTTCTTCAAGGCTATGGACGCTGTTTACGAGTACACCGGCAAGCAGGTTGGCGCTGTTTACTGCGTCGGCCAGGGCGGTGACCAGGGCACCCGCGCACTGGTGAACAACCTGTACGGCGGCACCTTCACCAACGCTGAGCACACCGAGTACACCTGGGGCGCTGAGGAGAACATCACTGCTCTGAAGGCTCTGTACGACTGCAAGGCCATCGAGTTCGACGCCGGTATCGCTGGCGGCGACGAGATTGCTCTGTTCTACAACGGCACTCTGAACGTTGCTTTCTGCTGGAACATCGCTCAGCAGCTGAACCCCAACTCCGCCAACACCGGTGCTGAGAAGACAGCTTCCGGCGACGACATCATGTTCATGGCCTTCCCTGCTGACGGCGAGCCCAAGCTGCAGGGCGGTATCTGGGGCTTCGGTGTCTTCGACAACGGCGATGCCGGCAAGATCGAGGCTGCTAAGACCTTCATCAAGTATATGTGCGACTCCGAGGCTACCGCCGATGCTGTCAAGGCTGCGAACTACTTCGCAGTCCGCGACACCGCTGAGGGTGCTGACCTGTCCACCATCTGGGCTGACAACGAAGTCATGGCTTCCTACAATGTCCTGATGCCTCTGCTGGGCGACTACTACCAGGTCACCACCGGCTGGGCTGAGGCTCGTACCTGCTGGTGGAATATGCTGCAGCAGGTTGGCGCTTCCGACGGCTCCACCGAGGCAATCACCGCCGCTGTTGAGCAGTACGTGAACCAGGCCAACGGCCAGTAATTCCGAAATCGGTTAGACTCTTGCGCGCCCCTTCCCTTCAAGGGGGAAGGGGCGCTTATCATCGGCTATGTGCGTAAGAGGTAATCGTGGATCGTGAAGCCCGATTCACGCCTCACGATTACCTCTTACAAATTTTGAGAGGAGGATTCTCCGTGGCGAACAAGAGAATTGCTTTGAATACCAAGTCCCGGAAGCTTGTTATGCACGAAACCATGACCGGCTATGCGTTCATGCTTCCGTTCCTGATTTTCTTTGCCATGTTTGTCCTGTACCCCATGTTTATGTGCGTCTATACCAGCTTCTTCGACGCAACCATGGGCCGCGCGGACATTTTCGTGGGCTTTGGCAACTACAAGACCCTGTTCCAGGATAAGGTTTTCTGGATCGCACTGCGGAACACCCTGGTCATCGTCCTGGTTTCCGTGCCCGTCACCTGCGCATTCTCCCTGTGGGTTGCCTCCGTCATCAGCAAGATGCACGTGACAGCCACCTCAGCATTCCGCTGCATCTTCTATCTGCCTGTGGTCACCGGCTCCGTGGCCGTCACCATGGTGTGGAAGTGGATGTACAACAATTACTACGGTATCTTCAACTACCTGGGCACCAACCTTGGCCTGCTGGATAAGAACATCAACTGGCTGGGCGACTCCCGGTATGCCCTGGGCTGCATCATCCTGATCCTGCTGACCACCTCTGTGGGCCAGCCCATCGTCCTGTACGTCTCCGCACTGGACAACGTGGACAAGTCTCTGGTGGAGGCTGCCGAGGTTGACGGCGCAACCCAGATGCAGGCCTTCTGGAAGATCAAGTGGCCCCAGATGATGCCCACCACCCTTTACATCCTGGTCATTACCACCATCAACTCCTTCCAGTGCTTCGCACTGATCCAGCTGCTGACCCTGGGCGGACCCAACAACTCCACCATGACCATCATGTACTACATCTATTACAACGCCTTCAAGCTGTATAAGTACGGCTATGGCAATGCCATGGGTGTCATTCTGGCCATCATCATCGCCATCCTGTCCGCCGTCCAGTTCAAGCTGGGCGAAGAAAAGTAAGGGGGAGCGAAGCTATGAAAGATCAAATTCAGAAGAACGCCGCCCGGCAAAAGGTTTATCGCGTGATTTCCTTCATCTGCGTTGGCATTCTTGCCTTCCTGTTTGCCTTCCCTCTGTACTGGATCATCACCGGTGCATTCAAGACTGGCCGGGAGATCAACTCCACCACCCCTGTGTGGATTCCCACCGAGTGGGACCTGGGCAACTTCCAGCGCCTGTTCAGCAAGCGCTCTGCGCCCCTGTTTGACCTGACCTTCGGCAAGTATATCATCACCGGCCCCACGGTGCCTGCCGCCATCCGCTGGCTGATCAACACCGTGTTCATGTCCGTTGCCTCCATGCTGATCACCTGCCTGACCGCCGCCATGGCCGGTTATGCTCTGGCCAAGAAGCGCTTCATCGGCCGCAGCGTGGTCTTCTCTCTGGTGGTCTGCGCCATGGCCCTGCCCAAGCAGGTTATCCTGATCCCTCTGCTGCGGGAAATGTCCAGCCTGGGTCTGTACGATACCATCTGGGCAGTTATCTTCCCCATCGTGGGCTGGCCCTTCGGCGTGTTCCTGCTGAAGCAGTTCGCAGAAGGCATTCCCACGGAAATGACCGAGGCCTGCCGCATTGACGGCGCTTCCGAGTGGAGAACCTTCACGGATGTCATGTTCCCCATGATCAAGCCCGGCGTTGGCGCCTGCGCCATCTTCACCTTTATCAACTCTTGGAATGACTATTTCATGCAGCTGATTATGCTGACCTCCAACAAGAACCTGACCATCTCCCTTGGTATTGCAACCATGCAGGGCGAAAGCTCCACGGACTACGGCCTGCTGATGGCCGGTGCAGCCCTGGCCTCCGTGCCCATCATCATTGTGTTCCTGGTGTTCCAGAAGTACTTCACCAAGGGCATTACCATGGGCGCTGTGAAGGGCTAATTTCAATCGTTAACCATCGGGGCAGTCAAAAAAGGCGTGTCATTCCGAGCCAGTGCGCACACTGACGTGGGAATCCCCCGGATTTTCAGACATTCTGAGAAATCCGAGCGTTTGCCTCTAACCGGGGGATTGCCACACCGCTGTGACCGCAGTCACGTACATAGCGCAACCGGCGAAGCCGGCTCTTAGCGCGGAGTAGTGACATCGGTCACTGGTTCGCAATGACAGTGTAATTGAACAGCCCCCCGCAAAAGAAAAGGAGTATGAAAAATGAAAGATCTGTCCAAATACGCCGGTATTATTCCTGCGTTCTACGCTTGCTACGATGAAAAGGGCGATATTTCCCCCAAGGCTGTTCGCGAGCTGACCCAGTATTACATCGATAAGGGTGTCAAGGGCCTGTACGTGGGCGGTTCCTCCGGCGAGTGCATTTACCAGACCGTTCCCGAGCGGAAGCTGCTGCTGGAGAACGTCATGAAAGTTGCCAAGGGCAAGCTGACCATCATTGCCCACGTGGCCTGCAACGGTACCCGGGAGTCCATGGAGCTGGCTGCCCATGCAGAGAGCCTGGGCGTGGATGCCATCGCTTCCATTCCCCCCATTTACTTCCATCTGCCGGATGCTGCCATTGCCAAGTATTGGAATGACATCTCCTCCGCTGCCCCCAACACCGACTTCATCATCTACAACATCCCCCAGCTGGCGGGTGTTGCTCTGAATCCCTCTTTGCTTGCTACCATGCTGGAGAACCCCCGCTGCATCGGTGTGAAGAACTCCTCCATGCCTGTGGAAGACATTGAGAAGTGGATCCACTGCGGTGCCAAGGTGGTCTTCAACGGCCCCGATGAGCAGCTGCTGGGCGGCCTGGTCTCCGGCGCTACCGGTGCCATCGGCGGCACCTACGGCGCGATGCCCGAGGTCTACCTGAAGATTTTCGAGCTGGCAAAGTCCGGCAAGGATCTGGACAAGGCCCGTGAGCTGCAGCAGGATGCCTGCCAGATCATCTACAAGATGTGCTCCGGCAAGGGCAATATGTATGCCATGATCAAGGAGATCCTCCGTCAGACCGGCGGCCCCGACATCGGCGGCGTCCGGGAACCCCTGCTGGGCCTCCAGGAGGGCGACAAGGAAATCGCCAAGGAGTGCGTAGCCATGATCAGCGCCGTGAAGGCAAAGCTGTAAGGCAAATTTCATATTTTCGCGGGGACGGTTTTGTACCGTCCCCGTTTGCTGTGCCGGGAGAGGGGACCGTCATTGTGTCGTGTTTTTTGCGTGTATCAATCTATATTTTGTGGATTTTATAAAAAGAGAAAAGATGCTAGACTACGAATGGGTCAATTCTCAGGAAGAGATGACACCGCAATTTATCGAGTGACTTTTCATTTTTAAGGAGGATACAATTATGGCACTGTCTCTGGATTCTAAAATTCGCGATATTATGCGCAGCCCTGAGGGCAAGCAGGTTATGGAGAAGTACGCCCCCGGCTCCAGCACGGATCCCCGCATGAAGATGGTTGGGGCGCTGACCTATCGGAAGCTGCTGTCCTACCCCGAATCGGCTGAGGTTGCAAAGCTTGCCGATCAGATCGATGAAGATCTGAAGAAGTGCTCCCGCTAAAACTTCTAATACATCATAACCCAAAGGCCGCCGCGGATCATTCCGCGGCGGTCGTTTCTTTGGAGGCATGGACCATATCCTCTATTTCCATGGCTTTCAGGATGATTTCCAGCTGAAGACGGGTGTCCGGGTCTTTCAGACTGATGTCCAGCTCCCGTTCAATGCGGCTGATCCGGTCCACAACGGTGCTGCGGTGAACAAAAAGCTCTTCTGCCGTCTGAGAATAAGACATACTCGTGCGCAGAAAGGTCCGCAGTGTGTCCAGATAGGAGATGGGGCCTACCTTGTCATGCCGAATCAGGGCTTGCAGCCGCTCTGTGAAATAGGCCTGGGCAGGCAGGTTCCCCATGGAATTGATGACCATATTGATCAGCGCGTAGGAACGAAAATAAAACAGCCTGGTGCCCGGATTGGTGATTTTTCCGCTCTCTACGGCAGCCTCTGCCTGCATATAGGCAATGCAGGCCCCGTATGGGTCAGAAAAGCCATTGCTGACTCCGGCGACACCGTTGGTTTCCCGCAGAAATTTGCTCATGCGGCTGTTGAGCGCGGCATAGTAATCTCCACGCTTGTCTGTCAGCGGGACAACATTCAGAAAGCATACAATGGTATTTTTCTTCGGAAAGGCGTAAGATTCCGGAAATTCCCGCTCAAAGGCGCCGCAGATATAGTTCCTGGGCAGCCTGGAAGCGCGGTTGGCGCAGTATTGGGTGATGCAGACAAAATGCTGTCCTTCCTGCATGACATTCAGCGCCCATTTCTGATTTGCCGTCAGCGGATAGCCGTTTACAAGATTGGCAAAGGCTGTTTTCGAAACGGATTGCTCGCTGATGAGAATGGATGGATCCCGCTCTATGGATTTTTCAATCAGGCGGGCCAGAAATTCCGCAAGCGTAAGGTCAGCCTCAGCAAAGGTGCTTTTTCCGCTGAAATAGACACAGCCGATATAGGCGCCGTTGGCGTTGAACAAATTCACGCAGAGGTAATCTCCGCCCTTCAATTCCAGAAGAAATGCGCCTTTTCGTTCTGTCCTAAGGTCAAATTCCGTCAGATATGCACCAATTTGCTCCGGCTCCAATCGGCTGTCCGCCTTTGTGATGTAGTGAAAGGAGGCATCCAAAACGCAGATGGAGCAGTCGAACAGCGGCTCGCTGCACGCGACGATCTGCTGCAAATCCGCCGTGTCCAGAAAAATGTCAAATAGCTTCTGCTCCCAGGCGTAGTACCGGTCAAAGAGCTGACAGATGCAGCGATTTACCTCGAAAAAGTCGGCATCCTTCTCAATGACGATCAAGCAGCACTGCTCCCGATAGTGAAACAGCTTGGCTCCTTCTCCGATCACCACGATGACCGCATTTTTTTGAAGCTGCGGGTGCACGGGAAGGTGGTCGACGGTTGCCAGATACAGGTGGTCCGCGTAGAAGGCAACCTCATTGTCCAGATACAGCTCCGGCCTGGAAATCGTCAGCTGCGTGGATTTTGGGCCCGACATAGTAACGGGATATTTCTTTTTTAATCCTTCATAGACAATATCTGCATTGAGCTTCATGGGGCTGTCCGTCCTTTCCGGTTTGCATTCATTATAGACACTCTCATGGGAGCTGTCAATAGGATGGACCGTCAAAACGCGGTGGAAGCGGCGTTGATTTCCATAAAAATTGTGTATATTCACAATCCGCCTTCTGCATTACAATAAGGCTAGCGTTCAGACCCAGGAAAGCATACTGAAAACTGATCGCCGGTTAAATTGACGGGCGGCAGGGAAAGAGGGATTTTAGAAATGGCATTTCAACCAAATGACAAAGCAATGCTGGAGGGCTACATTCAGGTGGCAAGGCCTCTGGAGGAGATGTTCTCCGTAAAGGGAAAGGTTGCGCTGGTACCCGGCGGCAGCTCCGGACTGGGCTTCGATATTGCCTATCGGCTGCTCCAGGGCGGGGCAAAGGTTGTGATTGCTTCCAATTCCACTGTTGAGGAAGAGGCTGCAATGGACCTTCTGCAAAAGTATGGCTTCGGAGATTCTGTGAAGTTCTGCTTCTGCGATGTCCGGGAAGAAGAGCAGGTGGCCAAGCTGGTGGATTTCACCGTGGATTCCTTCGGTACGGTGGATATCCTCATCAATTCTGCCGCAACCTGGAACTATGCCCACCTGTGCGACCTGCCCAGAGAGGATCTGGAGCGGGTGATGGATACCAATGTTAACGGCGCATTTTTCCTTGTGAAGTATGTCAGCCGGTACATGATCGATCATAAGATCCCCGGCAAGATGGTATTCATCGCCTCCAATAGCCCCTGGATGCCCTATCCTGTGTTCGGCGGTTATTCCCATTACGCTGCCAGCAAGGGCGCGGTTGTGGCGTTGGCTACCCAGGCGGCCAAGGAGCTGAAGCGCTACGGCATTATGGTCAATGCTGTGGCGCCCGGCGGCATGGTTACCCCCGGCGCTGCCGGAAATCTGGCCTCTGAGCTGCTGCCGGAAGAGAAGCAGGACGAGTTCTACGATGAACTCATGGTCTGGCAGACCGATGGCCAGCAGCCTGTGGATGAGGTGGCAATCATTGCTTACGCCCTGGCCACGCCCATGGGCGACGGCATTACCGGCGAGTGCGTGGTTGCGGACTCCGGCGCCAGCCACAATATCTTCCGCTTCCAGCCTGCCATTGAGCAGTATCCCCCCGAGGATTGAGAAAGGAGCTTCCAAATGAGTAAGAAAATTGATGCCAGAATTCCCCAGGACTCCGGCGTAGGGGCCAATATCAAGCAGTATGTGGCCGTCCAGACACCCTGGAACAAGCTCATCAGCTATTATGAGGCGATGCATTACATCAGCCGCTTTGAATCCGTCCTTTCTGCGGCAACTCAGCAGGCTCTGCGGATCATGATCCCCGATTACCGGGAGCGGGCACAGCTGATGTGTGAGGACGGCTTCCAGCGGCAGTATATGACCGGCAAGTATTACGGCAACGACGATGGCTTTGGCATTCATCCGTTTATGTGCGGCGAGTACCCCGGCGCTTTGATCGGTGATAAGGGTGACGATGCTCTGCTGATGTGCGGCCGCTGCCAGGATTTCGGTACCTACCGCTGTGAAAAAGAGCTGGATGTGTGCGACTGGGATATCGTCGGCTCTGAGCTGTGCCGCACTACCACCATGTCCCTGCAGGGGCAGGCAAAGGCGGCCGCAGAGCGCCGCCCCAATGGTCCCACGCTGGACTATATGATGGTGGAGGCCAAGGGCTGCGGCGATCGGCACTGCCGGATCATTGCAGAGAACCGGGAGAAGTATCCTGCGCCGGAGCATGAGCTGTGGGAAAGCTTCGGCCCAGCCGTCACCGATGACTATAAGAAATACACGGAGGAAGCGGACACCGTAGAGGATTCCATGATGTTCCGGGAGGAGTGCAACTACCACTTTGTAAACGGAACCAACAACGAAACGGATTCCTCCAATCAGATGATGAACCTGTCCACGGCGGCTTCGCTGTACATTCTGCCCGCCATTGCGGAAACCGTCAAGCGCGGCATTGTGACCCGGGAGCAGGCGGACCACATTCTGCGGTGCGTGCTGGAGGCTGCGGGAAAGGCCATGTTCGGCGAGCGGTATGCCATTAAGGCGCTGCGGGACTGGATGGGCGTTCCCAACTCCATTGGAGAGGATGGCCGCCTGCTGGCGGGCCTGATCGAGGTGCAGCTGCAATCCCTGGTGTGCGCTTATGAGGTGGAAGCCTTTAATGAGAAGGAGTGCATCCTGGTCATCGACCGCAGCGGCCTGGAAATCACCGGCACCAAGGACGTGCCCGAGGCACACCTGGCAATGTGGTACGGCATGGCCAAGACGCTGATCAACGCGCAGTGGTCCTGCTGGGAGGAGGATTCCCCCGCAAAGAAGCTCCGCATTAAGATTGCCAAGAAAATCGACAAATTCGCGTAATGGGGAGGCAGCATCATGAATAAGAATATCTTCAAGTATGATGATATGAAGCGCAGTGAACACATGGCTGTGCGAAACAATGTGGGCTGGTATTTCTGGACGCACCAGCTGATTGAAGTCACCGGGCCCGATGTGGTGCCTTTCCTGGATCATCTGTATACCGGGAATATTGCGTCCCTTGCCGTTGGCCGGGACCGCTACACCACCATGCTGAATGAGCAGGGCGAGATCATTGACGATGTGGTCATTATGCGTGTTTCCGAGGATACCTATTGGGTTTCCACTCTCTACGCCACCAAGGCCGATGACTGGTGGTACTTCCACCAGGGCGACTTCGATGTGGAGTGGAATGAGATCACCGAGGACTGGCAGATGCTGGCTGTCCAGGGCCCTAAGTCCAAGGCGGTGATAGAGGCCCTGTGCGACAATTCCGTAGAGGATCAGAAGTTCTTTGAGATTCGGGATAATGTGATCAACGGCATTCCGGTCAAGATCAACCGTGGCGGCTACACCGGCGAAAAGTGGGGCTACGAGATCTATATGTCCCCGGATGATCTGGAGGCCATTGAGACCCTGGTGGATGCAGAGGTCGTGCGCAATGGCGGCAAGCGGGTCACCGAATTCCAGATCATGGCATGGACGCTTCCCACGGAGGCCGGTATCTTCTATATGCGCGACCTGGCCCACACCAATCCCATTGAGGTTGGTCTGGATAAGAACATCAAGTGGGACAAGGACTTTATCGGCAAGGAAGCCCTTCTGAAAGTGAAGGAAAACGGCCCTGCCCGGGAAATGGTGGGCTTTGAGGTGCTGGACGACGACTACTATATCCGCTCCAAGCAGTATGGCGGCCCCGGTGAGGCGGTGTTCATCGACTCTGAGGAAGAGGAAGTGGGCCGCGTCTCCAAGCTGGTCTATTCCTACGTGAAGGAAGTCAACAACGGCTACATCCTGGCAAAGAAGGGCGCACTGAAGGTTGGCGACAGGATCAAAATTCACGGGCATGACTGCGTGATTACCGAAAAGAACTGGCTGAATTAAGCTGGTATAACAAAGCGAGGAAAACAAGATGAAGCTTGAGGGAAAATCCATTGTGGTCACCGGCGCTTCTGCAGGCATGGGGCAGGCTATTGTCACACTGTTTGCGCAGGAGGGGGCCAATGTTATTGCCGTTGCCCGCAGAAAAGAACGGCTGGACGCACTGGCGGAGGCACTGAAGGAGGAACCCGGTAAGGTTATTCCATATGTCGGCGATGTATCGGACCCCGCCGCCTGCGACGGAATGATCGATGCTGCCGTGAAAGCCTTTGGACGGCTGGATGTGCTGGTCAACAATGCGGGCATTATGGATGACAACACCGCTGTGGGTGACGTGTCCGATGAAATGATCGAGCGGCTGTTCCGCGTCAATACCTATGGGCCCCTGTATGCCATGCGCAAGGCGGTTCAGGTATTCCTGACGCAGGGCGAGGACGGAGGCAATATCATCAACATCACCTCTGTGGGCGCGGCCCATCAGACAGCAGGCGTGGCCTATTGCGCATCCAAGGCGGCCATTGCCTCCGCGACAAAGAATACCGCATTCATGTACATTGACAAGGGAATTCGCTGCAACGCAATTGCCCCGGGCGGAATCCTGACGGACATTCCCTTGGTCATGCCCAAGGCAAATAAATTCGGGTTTGAGCGCACCGGTTCTCTGCTGGCCCACTCCCCGGAAATGGGACTGCCCGAGGACATCGCCGGAGCGGCACTGTTCCTGGCCAGTGACGAATCCCACTTTGTCAACGGCACCACCATCGTCTGTGACGGCGGCTGGACCTGCTTCTAAGCTGAATTTACAGGGCGAGGCCCCGGCAAGCGGAAAATGCTTGCCGGGGCTTTTGGCTGCCCGGAAATCCTTTGCGGACTGGGTACCTGTATTTCCTTTATGTGCAGTAGGCAGCGCCGACTGCAATTGGAAAAAACTCTTGCCCAAAGTGGAAAAAAGTGCTATGATTCTTCCCGGAGGGACAAAAATATGAATGTAAAGAAAAACAAAAAGGGTTTTACCCTGATGGAAATGCTGATTGTGGTAGCAATTATTGCCGTGCTGGTGGCCATTGCCATTCCGGTGCTGTCAAATAATCTGCATAAAGCGAAGGTTGCGGCAGATTGGGCGAATCTGAGAAGCTACTATGCTGTACTCCAGGCTGACTATATTCAGACGGGCGAATACCAAGATGAAATTGGCGGATGGAAATACCCCCAATATCTCGACGCATACTACGATACTATTTATTACCCGGACGGAAAGACGATAAAACTTCAAGCGGGTATTTATATGATTCGACGTGATGGAGGATATGTTATCGTTTATCAATGCAATTCGGCGCATGATGATTGTTTCAAGAAAATCGGATAATGATTTAGAAAGGTGTTTTCTATGGATGGTGCTAAACTGTTGTGTATTATTGGAAAAATGTCGGTGGAAAATATTCATCAGATTATAATCTCCGACCCTGCTGTCATCTACTACCTTACCGGCGTATCCATCCAGCCCGGGGAGCGGATGCTGGTTTTGGTGCTGCGCGTCGACGGAAACCACCGGTTCTTTATCAACGACCTGTTCCACCAGACCCGGGACCTGGGCGTACCCATTACCTATTACAACGACACCGAGGATGGCGTGGCCCTGGTGGCCAAGGCTTTGATTCCCGGGGAGGCCGTGGCCGTGGACAAAAACTGGCCTGCCCGGTTTCTGCTGCGGCTGCAGGAGCTGCACACCGGCAAATGCGTCAATTCCTCTTCCATTGTGGATGGGGTCCGGGCCATCAAGACTCCGGAGGAGCAGGAGAAAATGCGCATAGCCTCCCGGCTGAACGATCAGGTCATGGACCGGATCATCCATGCCCTGCCGGAAGACCACACGGAAACGGAGCTTGCAGACCTCTTGCTGCAATACTACCTGGATGCGGGCTGCTCCGGCTATTCCTTCGAGCCCATCACCGCCTTTGCCGGCAATGCGGCGGACCCCCATCATGTGACGGACGGCAGCCGGGGCAAACGGGGAGACTGCGTGGTGCTGGATATCGGCGGCAGAAAGGATGACTACTGCTCCGATATGACCCGGACGGTCTTCCTGGGCGAGGTATCCGATCGGCAGCGGGAAATCTATGAAATCGTGAAAGAAGCCAATCTCCGGGGCATTGCCGCGGCCAAGCCCGGGGCCCGGATGTGCGACGTAGACAAGGCCGCCCGGGACTACATTGCGGAAAAGGGCTTCGGAAAGTATTTCACCCACAGGACCGGCCATTCCATCGGACTGGAGGTCCATGAGGCGGGGGATGTGTCCGCCGTCAATGAGGCCGTGATCCGGCCAGGCCAGTGCTTCTCCGTGGAGCCGGGGATCTATATCCCGGAGGAGAGTATCGGCGTTCGCATTGAGGACCTGGTGCTCATCACCGAGGACGGCTGCGAAGTCCTGAATCACTATCCCAAGGACCTGACCGTGGTTCCGTTCAAGTAAACCATCGAGAGGGGCGGCGCTGTGCCGCCCCTTCACCATTTCCAATGAAACGTAAAAAAAGCGTATGCTTTTTGTGAAAAACCGAAAAAAACATGGAGTGGCCTCGACAAATGTTGACAAACGATGAATTTTGGGGTAGGATGACCTTGTCAAGTGAACAAAAGCTAATGTAATTTCGGATGTATGGCCCGAGAGTTTCTACCGCAGCGCCAGGAAGCTGTGACCATTGGTGAAAAATGCGCGTTCCGTTCCCTGAATTCGGGTTTTGGAAGGCGTTTGCTCATTTTTGCACCGTGGACTGTAGTTGTCCGCGGCTTTTTTAATTTGAAAAGGAGCGTTTTGCATATGAAGGCAATGGAAAAGAAAATCCTGGAAGAGGGCAAGGTCCTGCCCGGCGGTATCCTCAAGGTGGGTTCCTTCCTGAATCAGCAGATCGATACCTCCTTCCTGGGCGAGATGGCCAAGGAATTTGCAAGGCTTTATGCCGATGCCGGTGTCAATAAGGTTTTGACCATTGAGTCCTCTGGCATTGCCATTGCGGCGGCGGTGGCCCTGGAAATGGGCGTGCCTATGGTCTTTGCCAAGAAGCACAAGTCCAGCAATGTGGACGGCAAGGTCTATACGGCCGTTGTCCACTCCTATACCCACGGCACGGACTACACCATCGTTGTCAGCAGCGACTACCTGGGTGAAAATGACCGGGTTCTGCTGGTGGACGATTTCCTGGCCAACGGCAAGGCTTTGGTTGGCCTGACCGAGCTGGTCCGTCAGGCGGGGGGCACCGTGGTGGGTGCGGCTATCGCCATTGAGAAGGGCTTCCAGGGCGGCGGCGACGCACTCCGGGCCGAGGGCGTAAGGGTAGAGTCCCTCGCCATCGTGGATTCCATGACCGACGACGCAATCACCTTCCGCAATTAACACGTTGTTTCTCGCTTCTGCGATGAACATATACATTTTTCTAGGAGGAAAAAGAAAAAATGAAAAAGATTCTTTCTCTGGCTCTGGTCCTTGTGATGGTTCTGGGCCTGGCTGCCTGCGGCTCCAACGGAAGCACCGCTTCCACCACCGCTGCTGCCACCGATGCCGCTGCCGAGACCACTGCCGCCGCAGAGAACGAAGCCCCTGCCGCTGCTTCCAACATCAAGGTTGGCTTCATCTTCCTGCATGACGAGAACTCCACCTACGACCTGAACTTCATGAATGCTGCCCGCCAGGCCATTGCTGACCTGGGCCTGACCGAGGATCAGTACCTGTTCCGCACCAACATCCCCGAGGGCCAGGAGTGCTACAATGCCGCTGCTGAGCTGGCCGATGCCGGCTGCAACATCATCTTCGCCGACTCCTTCGGCCACGAGGATTACATCATCCAGGCTGCTCAGGAATTCCCTGACGTGCAGTTCTGCCACGCCACCGGCACCAAGGCCCACACCCAGGGCCTGGCCAACCACCACAACGCTTTCGCTGCCATCTATCAGGGCCGCTACATGGCCGGTGTTGCTGCCGGTATGAAACTGAACCAGATGATCGAGGACGGCAAGATCACCGCTGACGAGGCCAAGATGGGCTATGTGGGTGCTTATACCTACGCCGAGGTCGTCTCCGGCTACACCAGCTTCTTCCTGGGCGCTCGCTCCGTCTGCCCCTCCGTCACCATGGACGTGACCTTCACCGGCTCCTGGTACGATGAGACCGCCGAGAAGGAAGGCGCCAACAAGCTGATCCAGAACGGCTGCGTCCTGATCTCCCAGCACGCTGACTCCATGGGTGCTCCCACCGCCTGCGAGACTGCCGGTGTGCCCAACGTTTCCTACAATGGCTCCACCATCGCCGCTTGCCCCAACACCTTCCTGGTGTCCTCCCGCATCGACTGGACTCCTTACTACGAGATGGCCATCAAGGCCGTTATGAACGGTGAGGAGATCCCCGCTGACTGGACCGGCACCCTGCAGACCGGCTCTGTTGTCCTGACCGAGCTGAACGACGCTGTTGCCGCTCCCGGCACTGCCGAGAAGCTGGAAGAGGTCAAGGCTGCTCTGGAGGATGGCTCCCTGCAGGTCTTCGACATCAACACCTTCACTGTGAACGGCGAGAAGGTTGAGACCTTCATGGCTGATGTGGACACTGATGCCGACTACACCCCCGATACTGAGGTCATTGAGAACGGCGCTTTCCAGGAATCCACCAAGCGTTCCGCTCCTTACTTCACCCTGCAGATCGACGGCATCAATCTGCTGGATCAGGCTTACTAATAATCAAATCCAGGGGCCCCAATCGGGGCTCCTGGAAATGCTGCAAAGGGCAGCGCAGTGATGCTTTCGCCGCGTTGCCCTTTGAAGCATTCAATATGAAAATGGCTTCCCCTGGGGGAAGCTGGCTCGGCGGAACGCCGAGACTGATGAGGGGCGGCAAGCAGAACCGATATAGAACCAGCCTAAGCCGCTTCCAAGCTGTTTACCGGAACGGAATTGCCATAGATTTCTCCTTATCGGTTCTTCGGCCCGCCCCTCATCCGACCCGCCTGCGGCGGGCCACCTTCCCCCAGGGGAAGGCATTTCAGAGAAGGAGTGATCTTTTTGGAAGAAAAGAAAGCCGCCGTACAGATGCGGGACATTACCAAACGGTTTGGCCCTGTGCTGGCCAATGACCGGGTGTGGCTGGATATCTACAAGGGCGAAATTCTGGCTCTGCTGGGGGAAAACGGCAGCGGCAAGACAACACTCATGAATATGCTCTCCGGCATCTATTTTCCCGATGAGGGCCGGATTTTCATCGATGGCAAGGAGGCGCTGATCCGTTCCCCCAAGGACGCCTTTTCCTATGGCATTGGTATGATTCATCAGCACTTCAAGCTGGTGGATGTGCTCACCGCTGCAGAGAATATCGTCCTGGGGCTGAAGGAGCCCGGACGGCTGGATATGAATAAGGTCGCTGCCAAGGTGAAGAAAATCTGCGATGCCTACGGCTTCGACGTGGACCCCAACCAGAAGATCTACAATATGTCCGTTTCCCAGAAGCAGACGGTGGAGATTGTGAAGGTCCTCTATCGCGGGGCGGATATTCTGATTCTGGACGAGCCCACCGCTGTGCTGACCCCCCAGGAGACGGAAAAGCTCTTCAAGGTCCTGCGCAATATGCGCGACGACGGCAAGGCCATCGTCATCATCACCCACAAGATGCACGAGGTGGAGGCCCTGTCCGATCGGGTGGCCATCCTGCGCCACGGCCAGTTCGTGGGCGATATGCTCACCAGGGAAACCAACGCCCAGGAGATGACCAATATGATGGTTGGACGTCCTGTAACGCTGAACATCGACCGTCCCGCCCCGGTCAATGCCAAGCCCCGCATTGTGGTAGAGCATCTGACCGTGAAGGACATGGAGGGCACCCTCAAGCTGGACGATGTGTCCTTCACCGCCAATTCCGGGGAGATCCTGGGCATTGCCGGTATTTCCGGCTGCGGCCAGAAAGAGCTGCTCGAGGCCATTGCGGGCCTGCAGCCCACCCAGTCCGGCTCCATCCGCTATGTGGAGGATGACGGCAGGGAAGAGGAGCTCATTGGAAAGGACCCCACGGCCATTGCAAGCCTGGGCGTGGGCCTGTCCTTCGTCCCTGAAGACCGGCTGGGCATGGGCCTGGTGGGCTCCATGGACCTGACGGACAATATGATGCTGCGTTCCTTCCGCAAGGGCCATTCCTGGTTCACCAACCGGAAGGACCCCAAGCATCTGGCGGAAAAGGTAGTAAAGGAGCTGGAGGTCAATACCCCCGGCGTCAGCACCCCCGTGCGCCGTCTCTCCGGCGGCAATGTGCAGAAGGTGCTGGTTGGCCGGGAAATTGCTGCGGCCCCTACGGTGCTGCTGACGGCCTATGCCGTCCGGGGCCTGGACATCAATGCCTCCTATACCATCTACGATCTGATCAACAAGCAGAAGCAGTCCGGTGTAGCCGTCGTCTTCGTGGGTGAGGACCTGGATGTGCTGCTGGAGCTGTGCGACCGCATCCTGGTGCTTTGCGGCGGCAAGGTCAGCGGGATCGTAGAAAAGCCCGATGCTTCCCGGAAACCGGAAGTGGGCATGATGATGACGCGGCTGGGAGGCAAGAACAATGAATAAGCACGCTGTATTGCATATTTCCAAACGGGATGGGCTGCCCTGGTACGGGGCCTGGGCCATCCGGGGCGGCGCGATTCTGCTTGCCCTGGTGGTTTGCGCCATTGTGACCACGGCGCTGACGGGGGAGAATCCCATCGGTGTGTACAAGACCATGTTCGCCGGTGCCTTCGGTACGAAACGGAAAATGTGGATCCTGGGCCAGAATATCGCCATTTTGCTGGTGGTATCCCTGGCAGTGACCCCGGCGTTCAAGATGCGCTTCTGGAACGTGGGCGGTGAGGGCCAGATCCTCATTGGCGGCCTGGCCACCGCAGCCTGCATGATTTTGCTGGGAGACAAGATCCCCAACTGGCTGCTGATTGTGATTATGGTCTTCGCCTCCATGCTGGCCGGTGCCATCTGGGGCGGCATTCCTGCTATCTGCAAGGCCAAGTGGAACACCAATGAGACACTGTTCACTCTGATGATGAACTATGTAGCCACCCAGCTGGTTGCCTACTTTGTCATCCTTTGGGAGGTGCCCAAGGGCGCCGGTAAGATCGGCATTATCAACCAGTCCACCATGGCGGGCTGGCTGCCCCAGATCGGCAGCTACAAGTACCTGCTGAATATCCTGGTGGCGCTGGTGCTGACCGTTATCATGTATTTCTATCTGACCCGCTCCAAGCAGGGCTATGAGATCGCTGTGGTTGGCGAAAGCGAGCGCACCGCCCGCTATGTGGGCATCAAGGTGGGCAAGGTCATTGTGCGGACCATGATGCTCTCCGGCGCGGTCTGCGGTCTGGCGGGGCTTCTGCTGGTCAGCGGCACGGACCACACCATTACCACCACCATTGCCGACAACCGGGGCTTCACCGCCGTTATGGTGGCCTGGCTTGCCAAGTTTAACCCCTTCTCCATGATTTTCACCAGCTTCCTGCTGGTCTTCCTGGACCGGGGTGCCAGTGAGATTTCCACCATCTATTCCCTGAACCACTCCTTTGGCGATATCCTCACAGGCATTATCCTGTTCTTCATCATCGGCAGCGAATTCTTCATCAGCTACAAGCTGAATTTCCTGAAAAACAATCGGAAGGAGGAAAAGTAAATGTTTGATTTTGTTTCCTTTTTCCCCAGAGCGGTCGTGCAGGGCATTCCGCTGCTCTACGGCGCCACCGGCGAGACCCTGACGGAGAAGTCCGGCAACCTGAATTTGGGCATTCCCGGCATTATGTATGTGGGCGGTATTTGCGGCGTCATCGGGGCCTTCTTCTATGAGCAGTCCGGCCATATGAACGGCTTTCTGGCTGTTATGATCCCCCTGCTGTGCTGCCTGGCAGGCAGCCTGCTCATGGGCCTGCTGTATTGCTTCCTGACGGTGACGCTCCGGGCCAACCAGAACGTCACGGGCCTGGCCATGACCACCTTCGGCGTGGGCTTCGGCAATTTCTTCGGCGGGTCCCTCATCAAGCTCACCGGCGCGGAGGTCCCCTCCATTGCCCTGTCTGCCACCTCCGGCTATTTCCGCAAGACCCTGCCCATTGCGGAGACCACCGGCGTATTCGGCAAACTGTTCCTTTCCTATGGCTTTCTGGCCTACGCGGCCATTGTCATTGCCCTGGTGGCCTCCTATGTGCTGAAAAAGACCCGGGTGGGCCTGCAGCTCCGGGCTGTGGGCGAGAGCCCTGCTACCGCTGATGCAGCGGGTATCAACATCACCCGCTATAAGTATAAGGCGACCTGCATCGGCTCCATGATCGCGGGCCTGGGCGGATTGTATTATGTTATGGACTACGCCTGCGGCGTCTGGTCCAACGATGCTTTCGGTGACCGTGGGTGGCTGGCAATTGCGCTGGTGATCTTCACCATCTGGCGGCCCAATGTGGGCATTTTCAGCTCCATCCTCTTCGGCGGACTGTACATCCTGTATCTGTTCATCCCCACGGGAGCAAACCTTGCCGTGAAGGAGCTGTACAAGATGCTGCCCTATATCGTCACCCTGATTGTGCTTGTGCTCACATCCATGCGCAACAAGCGGGAGAATCAGCCCCCCGAGAGCCTGGGCGTGCCCTACTTCCGGGAAGAACGGTAGCATCTTCCTATTCCATCCCCAGCCCCTGCCGACCCGGCAGGGGCTTCAGACTGTCGAAAAACCCCTTACGGGCTTTTCCGACAAGTTTTTGCAGTCTGCTACGCGCACTCCTTGTTCACCTATGGCGAACAACTCGTACTGCGATGCGCTAAGAGCCGCCTGCGGCGGTTGCGCTCTGTACAGCGCTGCGGCGCTAGACTTGCAGCCTGAGATGTATTTTCTGTCAGGTACACGCCCCGACAGAAAATGATTTGATTTTATTTGGCGGCTTACGCCGCCAAACTCTGCGAGGCTTTTTTGACAAGCTGAAGCCCCTGCCGGTCCGGCAGGGGCTTTTCTAATCTGACAAGGGGTAAAACAGCCAAAGTTTCTTTACCTAATTTGTATGTTTTGCTATAAAACCCATCTGTCCGTAACAGAAAATACATATTTCGCATTTTGACGAAAAAACGATTGAAATTTATGCGGCTTTCGTGTATAATGTCCCTGTTCGGGTGCCTCGACCAAAGCACCCCTATTTTACCTCTGGAGGGCAGGCGCTCTCCCGAAAGGAGCTTTTTTGACTATGTACACTGTAAACGCCATTCGTAATATCTGCCTGCTGGGCCATAGCGGCAGCGGCAAATCCGCTCTGGCAGAGAGCCTTCTGTATATGACCGGCGCCATCGACCGCATGGGCAAGAACGCCGACGGCAATACCGTCAGTGACTACGATCCCGAGGAGATCCGCCGTAATATTTCTATTTCCACTTCCGTCATCCCCGTGGAGTACCACAACACCAAGATCAACATTCTGGATACCCCGGGCGCCTTCGACTTCTCCGGCGCCGTTATGGAGGCGCTGCGGGCCTCTGACGCGGCCATCCTGGTGCTCTCCGCCAAGGACGGCATTACTGTGGGCTTTGAGAAAGCATGGGCCTACTGCGAGGAGCGGAATATGCCCCGGTTCATCTACATCTCCAAGGTAGACGAGGATCACTCCGATTACAATGCCACCTTCAACGCTTTGCGTGAGAGATACGGCAACAAGATTGCCCCTGTCATCGTGCCCATCTGGGATGCTTCCCACAAGGTCACCGGCATCATCGATGTGCTGAACAAGCGTGCCTACGAGATGCAGAATCTGAAGCGTGTGGAGATCGAGGTCCCCGAGGACAAGGCCTCCGTTGTTGAGGAGTTCAACGATGCGCTGAAGGAAGCCGTCGCCGAGACCGACGAGGCCCTGATGGACCGCTTCTTCGAGGGCGACAGCTTTACTTACCGGGAAATGATCACCGGCCTGCATCAGGGCGTGAAGGAGCTGAGCCTGTTCCCCGTGTTCTGCGGCTCCAGCGTGACCTGTCTGGGCAGCCTGATGCTCATGGACCACATTGTGGACCTGCTGCCCAACCCTGTGGAAGGCAATTATCATAAGGCCACCAATTCCGATGGCGAAACCGAGGAATTCGTGGTTTCCCCCGGCGGCGTACCCGCTGCCTTCGTGTGGAAGACCGTTTCCGATCAGTTCGGCAAGTATTCCTTTATCAAGGTTCTCTCCGGTGAGATCACCCCGGATACCACCCTGGTCAACGCCCGTACCGGCGATACCGAAAAGCTGGGCCGTATGTATGTGATGTGCGGCAAGAAGAACACCGAGGTCAAGGCTCTGGCCTGCGGCGACATCGGCGCCATCGGCAAGATGGACAAGGTCAAGACCGGCGACACCCTGTGTGACCCCAGAAAGATCGTTTCCCTGAAACAGATCCCCTATCCCCACCCCTGCTATTCCATGGCCATCGCACCCAAGACCCGTGGTCAGGAAGAGAAGGTCGGTACCGGCCTGAACCGGCTGAACGAGGAAGATCCCTCCTTCACCGTTGTCAATAACCCCGAGACCAAGCAGCTCATTATCTCCGGCACCGGCGACCAGCAGCTGGATGTGCTGGTTTCCAAGCTGAAGACCCGCTTCGGTGTGGATGCCGTGCTGACCACCCCCAAGATCGCCTACCGTGAGAAGATCAAGAAGACCGTCCAGGCCCATGGCCGTCATAAGAAGCAGACCGGCGGCTCCGGCCAGTTTGGCGATGTGTGGATCCGCTTCGAGCCCCAGGAGGAGCAGGACGAGATGATGTTCGCCGAAGAGGTCTTCGGCGGCTCCGTGCCCAAGAACTTCTACCCCGCTGTGGAAAAGGGCATTCAGGAAGCGGTCCAGAAGGGCCCCCTGGCAGGCTACCCCATGGTCAACCTGAAGGCCGTGCTGTACGATGGCTCCTATCACCCCGTGGACTCCAACGAAATGGCCTTTAAGATGGCTGCCATCCTGGCCTTCAAGGAGGCTATGCCCAATGCCGGTGCAACGCTGCTGGAGCCCATCGGTTCCCTGAAGGTCACCATCCCCGACAGCTATATGGGCGATGTCATCGGCGACCTGAACAAGCGCCGCGGCCGCGTCATGGGCATGAATCCTGACGGCAAGGGCAATACCGTTGTGGAGGCCGAGGTCCCCATGGCCGAGATGTCCTCCTACGCCATCGACCTGCGGGCTATGACCCAGGCCAGAGGCTCCTTCCAGCTGGACTTCGAGCGCTACGAGGAAGTCCCCAAGGCCAACCAGACCAAGATCATCGCCGACGCCAAGGCAGCGGAATGATTCCGTAAAATGCAATGAGGCCGCCCCTCTCGGGGCGGCCTTTGGTATGCAGAGAACAGGAAATGCGTTCACTGCCGAATTCCGTTTATCGGTTCAATGAAGCCCGGCCTGCGGTTTCCCGCAGGCCGGGCTTACGCTTGGAATTATTGCTGAGCCAGGAATGCATCCAGCTGGCGCTGGACTTCTGCTACATATTCGTCAATACCGGCATCCTTCATGGCCTGAATGGCCTTGGGGTATTCGGTTTCAAAGTCCACAAAGCCGGTTTCCAGCTGGACGAAGTGCTTCTGTGCCACTTCGATCAGCCGGGCTTCGATTTCCTTGACGTTCTCGTTGTTGAAGCGGAAGCCGAAGGAGGCACTGTAGACGGCATCGTCATCCCAATGCTCGTAGGTGTCGATGTAGTCCTGGTCCACCTCTGCGGTGAAGAGCTGGTAGTTGCGGTTGCGGAACATCCACTCATAGAACAGGTCGTCGTTGATGAGCCGGTTCAGGCGGCCGTCCACGATCTCATAGTCCTTGCCTTCCACGCCGTACAGGGCGAAGAGGTAGTTATCCTGGCTGGCATAGAGCCAGTTGAGGAACTTCATAGCCCCTTCGGGGTTGGGTGCGCTGTAGGGGATGCAGATCACCTCGCCGCCGGCGGCGGTCATGTATTTGGTCTTTTCCGGAGCCAGCAGGTAGTTGCCCAGAGTGGCGTCGGGGGCGTTGGCCCGGACGGTGTCGATGATCTCGATGTCCTTACCCAGGGAACCCTCTACCCACAGGTAGTTGCCGGTCTGCATACGGGAGTCACGCTCGTTGTACTTGATGGTCACATCGTCGGTATACTGTCCGGCCAGAGTCATTTCCCGGTTGAATTGGCAGAGCTTCTGGAAGGCCTCGGTCTCATACCAGTCGTAGGCCTTGTGACTGTCCTCGCCGAAGACCACCAGATCCTGGGCGGCGATCCAGTTGTACTGCTCCTCGCCGTAGTACCGGGCCAAAGGCTTGAAGATGGGGTCACCGCCGCCTTTGATGTTGTCAAATTTTTCGGTTGCCCGCTTGGAATACTCCATCAGATCCTCGGGGGTGGATACGGAGTCCATGCCAACGGCCTCCAGGATGTCCTGCCGCAGGCACACGAACTGAAACATGGCGGAGGAGGGAGCGTAGCAGGAGGGAATGCCGTAGATATTGCCGTCGATGACGGCGCCCTTGATGTAATCCATGGGCAGGACCTTCAGCATGTCCTGGCCGTACTTCTCAAGGAGCTCGTCGATGGGCTGGCACTGCTTCTTGTTGACCATGGTGGACAGGTCGGGCAGGCCGTCCCAGTACAGGTCAATGGCCTCTTGGTTGGCCAGCATGATGTCCTTTTTGTCCCAGTACTGGTCCCAGGGAACGAAGACCACATTGACCTTCATGTTCAGGTCATTCTTCATGCGCTCGGCAAATTCGTTGTTCAGGAATTCCGTGAACCGGTCGGCTTCGTCGCCGGGGTAGAGAATGGTGATCTCCTCCATGCCCTTGCTGCTGCCGGATTTGGTGTTGCCGCAGCCTGCCAGAATACCCAGCAGCATAATGAGAGCCAGTGCGATTGCCAGTGTTCGTTTCATAATGATCCTCCTTTTTGTTGTTCCCGGAATTCCGGGGGGTGTTTATTCCTTCACGGCACCGGTCATGATGCCGTTGACGAAGTACTTCTGGACGAAGGGATACAGGAAAATAATGGGGCCGATGGTAATCATGGTCACTGCCATTTTTACGGTCTCCGCAGGAAGCTGGATGCCCGAGGCCCCGGCAGGGATCCGTCCGGAGCTGACCGCGTTGACGTTGGAGAGAATGTTGTACAGGTAGTATTGCAGGGGGAACAGGTCTTTGCTGTTGATGAACATCAGTGCATTCCACCAGTCATTCCAGAAGGCCAGTGCATACATCATGCCCACGGTCAGCAGCGTCGTTTTGGACAGAGGCACCGTTATGCGCCAGAAGATCTGGAAATAGTTGGCCCCGTCCAGAATGGCCGCCTCATACAGAGAGGGGGAAATGGCGGAGAAATAGGTCCGCAGCAGGAACATATTCCATACGCTGAAAACGCTTGGCAGGATCAGTGCCCAGATGCTGTCCTTCAGCCCCAGCAGATTGGTGGAGACCATATACCAGGGAATCAGACCTGCGGAGAAGACGATGGTAAAATTGCACGCGAAGGCAATCAGATTCCGATAGCGCAGCTTTTTGATGGACAGGGCGTAGGCAATCATCGCCGTAATGATGGTTGCAATCAGCGTGCCCACAACGGTGATGAACAGCGTTACGCCGTAGCTTCGCAGAATTTTGGCACCGCTGTGCTGGAAAATGTACTTGTAGGTGTCCAGGGAGAAATCCTGGGGGAAGATGGAGTAGCCGTGGAGCACCACTGCGGACTCCGACGAAAGGGATACGCTGAGCACCAGCAGCAGCGGCAGCAGGCAGGCCAGGGCGAACAGGCCCACAAAGACATAGCACACGGCTTTGGTAATGCGATCGCTTCTGCTTTCCCGAATATGCATTTCAGAACAACCCCTCTCCGTCATTGATTTTCTTTGCGGCCTTGTTGGACAGGGTCACGAGGATCAAACCCATGACCGATTGCATCAGGCCAACGGCCGTGGAATAGGAGAAGCCCAGAGTCCGCATGGTCTGATAGACATAGGTATCGATGACCGTTACCTCATCGATCAGCACCGGGTTGTTGCCCACAATGCCATAGACCATGCCCATATCGCCATAGAAGATCCGGCCCACACTCATCAGCGTCAGCACCACGGCGGTGGGCTTCAGCAGCGGGAGCGTCAGATAGCGGATCTGCTGCCATTTGCTTGCACCGTCCAGCTGAGCGGCCTCGTACATGGAGAGGTCAAAGCCGGACATGGCTGCCAGATAGATGATGCTGTTGTAGCCGCTCCATTTCCAGACGTCTGCCAGGATCAGGATCCACTTCCAGTATTTTGGCTCTGCGTACCACCGGACAGGGTCCTTGCCAAGCTTGACAAGTAAAGAATTGATCAGGCCGATATCCGAGGAAAACAGACCGTATACGATGGCGCCAACTACGACCCAGCTGAGAAAATAGGGGAAAAACATCAGACTCTGGGTGACCTTTTTGAAGGCCTGATTTTTGATCTCGTTAATGGCGATGGCCAGGGCAATGGGGATGATCAACCCGAGAATCAGGTTGAAAATGTTGATGTACAGGGTGTTATAAATGACCTTTGCCGCCATGCCGCTGCGGAAAAAGAACTTGAAGTTCCGCAGTCCGACGAAGGGACTGCCGAAAATGCCGTCCACTACATTGAAATCCGTAAAGGCCATATAGTCGCCGATGTAGGGAATGTAGCAGAAGAGCAGCAGCAGGACAAAGGCCGGAACACACATCAGATACAGAATCCGGTTCTGATGCAGCTCTCTGCGTACTCCTCCTTTCCGGGAGCGTTTTGCAGTCATAGAGTACCTCCTTCTTCCGGCGCTGCCGGATCCTCCAGCGGATAATAGCCGTCGGCATATTGTGCTTGCCACATGGTCCGCAGGTAGGGCCGGGGAATGTGGTCCAGGTGGACGGCCCCGATGGAATACAGCCCGTCCCGGTTTGGGACCTTCATGGACAGGGGCAACCGCTTGCCGCCGAATTCCAGGGCGCATAGCAGGGTGTATTCGCCGTCGGGAAGTTCCGGGAGCGTCAGCAGGGGATTGCAGGTCGTGTCCCCCAGGTGGCATTCCACGGGCATGTTCCCGGTAAGGGGAAACAGGCGGCCGTTTTTTTCCAGAAACAGCAAAGCATTGGCAGGCCCGTACAGCGGTGCGGTGCCCAGGTTTTGCCACCACATCCGGAAGGGGGCTTCGGCCCCGGCGGTCAGGTCCCGGGGAAACATCAGCCGCCGCAGGGCCATCTGCGGGCCCCAGGGTCCCGGCATGTTGCAGGCGGTGCAGTGCCAGCGGGCAAGAGCCTGCCGAACCTCTTCGGTCAAAGGAGACGCTGTCCGGGCATAAACCGGATGCTGCCGCCAGCGGCGCTCCAGGCGGTTCCGGGCAATGGCAAGACGGAGGGGAAGGATCCCCCAGTCCGGCTCCAGCCACAGCCCGGCATCCGGCAGATAAGCCATCAAAGGATCGTCCGGTGCCGAAAGCAATGGAATGCCGGGAAAACCTTGCAGATAGGCTTTGGCAATGGCGGGCAGTGCCGCTTCCGGAAAGCCGCAGCCGGAGGCCACCACGGCGTCCGGTCTGACGTTGCCGGAGGGAATGCAGGCCATTTGCGCAAGCGCCGCGCAGGCTGCATCCGGACCGCCGGGGAGTTCAGGCCGCAGCACAAACGGGCCGTTCCCCCGGGCCTCGGCAGGGCTGGATATCAGAGTAAAGGAGGTGTCGCCCGGGACGGCCATGGGAGGCCGCAGCTTGACGAGCGGATGCGTTTCAAAAGCATCCAAAGAGTATTTTCCCATGGCGGTCAGCTCCGGTCATAGGCTTCCAGCTGTGCAATGGCCTGCTGCCGCTGGGCCTGGGTGCCGTAGGGCATGGTCCCAACGGCGGGGACATCGCTGCGGAGAATAAACATGGAGCAGGCGGTGAATTGCTTCCCCGCCTCCATGCGCGCCACGGCGGCGTATTGGAGCCTGGAATGGCAGTCGGCCTGCGTTGGGTGTTCGTTGCCCTCAAACAGCTCCCGCAGCAGCATCCCGCCGCCGCTTTCGATGGGATAGATGTACATCTGATTTTGCATTTGGACGATGTGGCTGTCTTCTTTCAGCAGAAGCCGCAGATGCGGGTCGTACAGCCAGCTTTCACTGCCGAAGCCCTTGAAGGGGATCTCCGGGAAATAGCGGCTGAAGAAATCCGCCGCCCATTGCAGGCTGCTTTTCAGCCGGTCCGGTGTGTAGCCCGGGCCGCCGGGAATGTGGGTGCCAAGAAGGATATCCCCCTTTTGCAGTACAAGCTCCCAGTCTGTCTTGCACAGGGTCGCGCATTTGTCTGTCAGGAGGCCTGTCGGGGAGATGGGACAGCCGGTTATAGAATCTTCGTCCTCCCGGTAGCCGATTCGGACAGCGGCGGGATCGTGAACGCCGTTGACGCCGTCCAGCTGGCCGTCCCGGCGGAGGGCCAGGGGCTCTGCGTAAAAGGCCAGGACCTGCTTCGTCTGCCGATGGCGGAATACCCGGATGTTTTCATCCAGCCGGTAGGGAATGAAATAAAACCGGTCCAGGAAGAAGATGCTGCAGGTGTAGAAGTTCATATCCCAGGGAAAATCCTCCACGGAGCCGTCTCCCGTGGCGTCCAGCTTTTCAAACTGTTTTTTCATGGGGATAAAGGGAATGTCCCGATAGAACCAGGCGGGAACGCCCAGGTGCTCCAGCCGCGCCATACTGGGCTCTACGCAGCCAAGCAGCAGCAGGAAGGAATAGAGGTCCCGGTTGCGCATACAGCCGGGCGCCATGGCCCGGTAGTCGTCCAGATCGCAACGGTGGCGGGCGGAGCACATATCTTTCACCAGAAATCTTGTAAAGAAAGCCAGAATAGGATCGGCGTCAACTTCTTCCAGAGCCCGGTGCATCCGCTCCAGCTGGGGCAGCCCCAGACCGAAGCGCCGTGCGCAGTCATCCAGAAATGATTCGTTCAGGACCGGCCCGGTTTCCGGGCAGCGGCAGTAGTCCAGGTAAAATTGCTCCAATCCGGGCTCTAAGGTCAGCCCGGTATGGGCCAGACATTGGGCAAAGCTTGGTGTATTCATGGGGTTACCTCTCTTTCATACGATTTCCACGGTGCCCATCGGGTAGAAGCCCTGCCGGGGCTCCAGCGCTATGGCAAGCATCAGGGTGGGCCGATTGGGGAGCCCTGTGGGAAAGCCCAGACTGACTCGATAGGTCCCTTTCGGAAGGGCAGCAGGGAGGGAAAGCAGCTGGGCGGTGTAGTGCTCCTCATCCGGCATCCAGCGGCGGATATCCTCATTCAGCGGGATATCCCAGCAGCCGGAGGCATTTTCCAGGCGGACCACAGGGGCGTAATTGTGATAGCAGGGGGCAACGCCGGTGTTCAGCACCAGCATCTCCCAGCGCCAGGGTTTCCCGGCTGTGCCGCGGGCCTGCCAGCGGGCCAGATGCAGCTCGAATCGGTAGCCCATGCGGCGCACCCAACGGGTGACGCTGTTCTTCCAGGCCTCCGGCACGGTGGTCCCCTTGCTGTTGTAGGAGGAAATGTGCCATTTCAGGGATTCGTCGATGATATAGTCAATGTCCCAGCCCTGCAGATACCAGTCGTTCATATGCCAGCAGGCCTCGAAGACCACGGGGGCTTCCTGCCAGGCATCGCCCATTTGGAAATTTTGAATATTCTCCGGGTAAAAGTCCAGCATGTGGCTCCATCGGTCCCCGTGGAAGCCGCCCATGTCCCCCAGGCAGTCTACCCGGAAGCCTACCTGCTTGGGAAAGGCACGGATACAGGCCAGACTCTTGGGGTCATGAAGCAGGGCGGTCAGAGGCGTGTGGGGGAAGCCCTCCATATAGGCGGCGATGACGGTTTTCATGGCGTTTTCTTCCATATTTTCCGTGCCGCCGCCTTCTCCCCAGGCACCTACAATGGCCATGTCCACGGAGGTGATCCGGGGGTCGCCGTCATAGCGGGCGGCAAAGTTCCGGATAAGGGCAGCCCACAGACGCGGGTACTCCGTGGTGTTGGGGTCGATGCGCCAAAAGGGAAACTCCGGTTCTTCGGGGTAACGCATTCGGAGCCAGGTGGGAATGTCCTCCTGGGCAGACAGGGCGTAGGGGGAGATGCGGACAATGCAGGTGCAGCCAAGGGCGGCAGCTGCGTCCAGCTTTTCCTCCAGGCAGCGCCAGTCATATGTGCCTTGCAGAGGCTCAATGTCCTTCCAGCGGCAGCTGCAGAACAGCACGCCGGAGTCCGGATGGTTCCAGGTGCGGCTGTCCGGTGTGAATTTGTAAGGAGCTACAATCTGACCGCGGCTGTCACGGAGCGCATTGGGCTCTGCATCCATCAGTTCCGGGGCGGCAATAAACCCAATCCCGGGATTGGTCAGAAGGGCCTGACTGATTTCCGGCCGTATCTCATGCATTTCCATGGTCATTCCTCCGCAATTCGCTTGAAATAGCTGCATCCGGCATCCTTCAGCCGCTGCATAAAGCTGCGCAGACGCGCTTCCTCCACCCCCAGCCGCTCGGCCAGGCAGGGAATGCAAAAAAAACTCCCGATCTGCTGCCCCAGCAGCCGCTGGCACAGTGCAAGCTCATCCGCCGTGATCGGATGGCCGCACTGTGCGCAGCTTCCCCGCTTCAAAGCCGGGCCTCCAGCCGGGCCTTGTAGTCATCCAAATCGATGACGGTATGGGTCAGGCGGCTTTCCTCTGCCGCACAGGAGAGAATGTGGCTCTCAATGGAGCGGCCGATGGAGGAGCGGCTGCCCTGGCCGGGCTCCCGCAGAATGCGGAAAAAGTCCTCCAGCAGACCGTAATCCCCGCCGCCGTGACCGCCTACGGGGACCTGGGTGCGAATCACCCGCTTTTCGGTTTTGTCCGTCTGATTGGCGGCGAAGGGGATGATCTCCAGCAGGTTGTCCCCGTCATGGCCGCGGATCTCGCCTCTTTCGCACATGACCTTAATGGTTCTGCACATCCGGTCCGTAAAGCCGGAAAGGTGGAAGCTGACGGTGACATTGTTGTGGAAACGGATCAGGGCTACCTGGTTGTCACAGACATCGTTGTCACAGTGAAAGACGCAGCGCCCGTAGGGACTGGTCTCCAGGGCCTTGCGCAGTCCGGCCTCACTCTGGTCCTGGCAAACCACTGCGGCGGGCCAGGTGCCCCGGATGGGAAGGTAGGCCCGATAGGCGCTGTAGTGGCAGCTGTCCCGGCTGGGACAGTCACAGCAGCGAAGAGCTGCGCCTTCCGGGGCGTTTTCCGGACGGAAGTACCGCAGGTCGCCGAAGGATACGATCTGCTTTGCCTCACTGTCTGCCAGCCAGGTCATCAGGTCCATGTCGTGGCAGGATTTCTGCAGGATCATAGGACTGGCCTGGTCGGCTCTGCGCCAGTTGCCGCGGACAAAACTGTGGGCAATGTGGAAATTGCCAATGTTCTCGTTGTGCTGAATGGAAACGATTTTTCCCAGCTCTCCGGAGTCCAGAATCTGCTTCAGAGTGGAATAGAAGGGCGTGTAGCGCAGCACATGGCAAACCACGACTTTGCGGCCAAGCCGCTCTGCCTTTTTGGCGATGGCCATACATTCCAGCGGGTCCGGAGAGATGGGCTTTTCCAGCAGAATGTCGTAGCCTAAGTCCAGGGCAGTCATGGTCTGGGCGTAGTGGTCCTGGTCCATGGAGGCGATGACGGCGGCATCGGCGAGCTTGCCCTGGGCCCAAAGGTCCTGAGCGGAAGCGTAGCACCGCTCTGCGGGAATGCCCAGAGCGCGCCTGGCGCTTTCCCGCCGTTCTTCGTTGGGTTCCGCTACGGCGGCAATCTCTGCCAGCCCACGCTGCAGGGCGGCATCGGCGTAGATTCGTCCCCGCTGGCCTGCACCGATCAAAACGAGCTTCATATCCATGGCCTCCAAATCTTGTTACGTGGAATTTACGTAACATCTATTGTTTCATAATCAGATTGTAGCACGGTAGGGCGCATTTGTGAAGAGGGAAATCCGTACAAAAATAAACTTCCGGATTATGCAATGTCCACAAATACCGGAATACTTTTGAAAACCAAGGGATAATCGGAATGTTCACGGAAAAAATGCCCCAAATCAGCTTGACGTGGGACGTAAAACAACGTATAATATACGTAATCTAATTTCGGAAATTACGAATCACGTAACGTAACGAATTTGCGTGAACGTTACGTAAAAATCAGAACAGAGGTGAGGGCATGCCCACCATTCGGGAAGTGGCCGCTTTGGCAAATGTTTCCGTTGCCACGGTATCGAGAGTTCTTAACAATGACCAAACCTATAAGATGAAGGAAGAGACCCGCCAGCGGGTCTGGCAGGCTGTGGCGCAGACAGGCTACCGCCTGCCCAGCACCGCCAAGCCCCGGCCGAAGCCCTCTGGAACGGAGAATGTCAGTGTGGGCTGCGTGCTCAGCGTCACCAAGGACAAATACCGGGACCCTTATTTTATGAGTGTCCTGTCCGGCGTGGAGCAGGCCCTGGAGGCCCGAGGCTACAGCCTGGCCTTCACCTCCACCTATTATGACCTGAAATACAAGGATACGCTGATGAGCACCTTCAGCAAGCCTGTTTCCGGCCTGATTCTGATGGAGACTTTGGATAGTCAGACCTATAACTATGTCCGGGCGAAGGTGCCCTGCTGTGTGGGCGTGGACACGCTGCATACGGATATCGACAATGTCGGCTATGACCATTTTGCCGCCGCCTGTCAGGCGACCCGGCATCTGGTTGACCTGGGGCACCGGCGCATTGCCTATATCGGCGGCAGCGGCCTGTCCCGGAATATCAAAACCAGCCGCCGTTACTGGGGCTATCGCAGCGTCATAGAGGCTGCGGGGCTGCCGGTGGATGATGCCCTGGTGCGGGACTGCCTGTGGGATGAGCTGATTTGCATTGAGCAGGTGAAGGCCATTATGGCCCTGTCGGCGGACCGGCGGCCCACGGCCATCTTCTGCGGCAGCGACCTGATGGCCATTGCGGCACTCAGCGGTCTGTATTCCCTGCATATCCAGATCCCCAACGAGGTGGCGGTGATCGGGCTCAGCGATATAGAGCTGTCCCAGGTGTCCTGCCCGCCTCTGTCCACCATTCATGTACCCACGGTGGAGATCGGTGTTGCGGCAGTTGCCGCGCTGGAACGGCGGCTGAAAGGCGGCGAGCAGCTCCCCCAGAGCATTTACCTGCCGACGGAGCTGGTAAAGCGCAGCTCCACAAAATAGATAGATAAAAACAGCGCAAGGATGCTCCGCAGCAGAGCATCCTTGCGCTGTCTTTTGCTATGTGTGAGGCCCTTTTCGGGTGGCTTTTCTGTCGAGAAGATGTCGAAGCAGACGGCTGAGCAGAAAGCCCAGACATACACCGGAGAAGTCGATCCAGACATCGATGAGGCTGGAGCCCCGGCCCGGGGAAAAGATCTGGATGGTTTCATCGATGCAGGCGGCGGCCAGCCCCAGAAGCAGCGGCGCGGTCACATGCTCCCGGCAGGAAATACTTCTCCACAGGCCTGTGAGGAAAAAGCCGAGAGCGGTGAACTCCGAGAAGTGGGCCAGCTTCCGCAGAACGAACTGCCCTTTGTCACCGAATACGGCGAACAGATCGGAGACGACTTCAAAGATTCCGCCGCTGATTTCCCCGGATATTTCCCCGGGGACGAAAGAATTGCCCCAGATGAAGGCAAGGTTCAGGATCACAAGGCACAGATATAACGCGAAGTGCTTTCGGAGGTGCTTCTTTTCCATTACAGAATCCCCAGATGCTCCAGCAGAATCTTCACGCCCAGCAGGATCAGAATCACGCCGCCGACGATCTCCGCCTTCTTTTCGTACTTGCTCCCGAACACGGAGCCAACCTTCACGCCGATGGCGGAGAGCACAAAGGTGGTGGCACCAATGAGCAGCACGGCCAGGAAGATATTGCTGACGCCTGCCATGGCCAGGGAGATACCAACGGCCAGTGCGTCAATGGAGGTGGCTACAGCCATGATGAACATGGTCCTTACGGACAGGTCTGCGTCCGGCGTTTCCCCGTCCTCGTCCTTGCTCAGAGCCTCCCGCAGCATATTGATGCCGATGAGTGCCAGCAGGGCAAAGGCGATCCAGTGGTCAATGGCGGAGATCGCATCGATGAAAAGCGTGCCGAGATAGTAGCCGATCAGGGGCATCAGGGCCTGGAAGCCGCCAAACCAGGCGCCGCAGACCATCATGGCCTTGGCGGGGGCCTTTTTCATTGCCAGACCCTTGCACACGGAGACGGCAAAGGCATCCATACTCAGGCCAACGGCAAGAATGAACAGTTCAATAACGCCCATGGGGAGGTCCTCCTAAAAGTGGATTTTTACAGGGGCAGATAGGTACAGATCAGATTGATGAGAAATACGGCAGCGCTGCTGCTGAGGGCAACCACCACAAGGCTTTTGCCAAGGTATGCCAGAGAAACGGCAACGATCAGCGCACCGATTCCGGCGGCCAGGGTCCCGGCGCTGGTGAGGATGGCGGGGAAGGTCATAGCCGTCAGGCAGGCATAGGGAACGTAGTAGAGGAAGGACCGGAGAAACCGGCTGCGGATGGGCTTACGGAAAATGGTCAGCGGCAGCATCCGGATGAGATAGGTGGTGAGCGCCATAGCGGCGATGTAGACATAGATATTCATACTGCTTCCTCCGCCTCCTCTTCCGAAATGGGGAACAGGGTGGCACAGACACCTGCCGCCAGGACGGTGCAGATGACGATGGCGATACCGGCGGAGATGTTTTGGAACACCGGTATCCAGTCCAGCAGGCAGCTGCACACCAGGGCCAGAATCACGGCAACCAGAACAGGGCGCTCCTTTTTGGCAGGGGGCACCACAATGGCGATGAACATTCCATAGAGCATAATGCCCAGGGCCGTCCGGATGGCCTCCGGCAGGATGGAGCCTGCCAGACCGCCAAGAACGGTTCCCGCCGTCCAGCCCAGGAAGGGCAGCAGTCCCAGCCCCAGCAAAAACGGCACCGTCAGCGGCTCCTTCCGGGACATGGCCAGGGCGAATATTTCATCCGTATTCATAAAGGCAATGAAAAGCCGGGGGAAGAAGCCGATTTTTTTCCCCATGCGCTGGCTCAGGGCCAGACTCATCAGGGCATAGCGGCTGTTGATAATGAGCTGGGTCAGGATGACCTCCCACAGCCCGGCCCCTGCCAGGATCAGGGTGAGCCCGGCGAACTGGCCTGCACTGGTAACGTTGGTGGCGGAAATCAGAAAGGCATCCAAGACCCGGATGCCCTGGGAGGCAGCCAGGGTACCGAAGCCAAAGCTCACGGAGAGATACCCCATCCCCACCGGCATTCCCCGGCGGACGCCCAGGGTATATTCGTTCCAATTCATGATTTTTCTCTTTCCTTCAAAGACTAGTTTCACTATTCTAGCGCTGTTTTTACGGTTCGTCAAGGGATTTTGTACAAAAAGGCGGGGCAGCCATTTGGCTGTCCCGCAGAGCTTGTGTGCTTAGAAAATGGGCACAACAGCGCCGGAGTAGGTCTCGTTGATGTAGTCCTTGACCTCCTGGCTGGTCAGAGCCTTCAGGAGAGCCTGGGTCTTCTCGGTGTTCTCGTTGCCCTCCTTGACCACCAGCACATTGGCATAGGTCTGGGCGGAGACGGAGTTGGGATCCTCGGTGGCGATGGCGTCGGTACCGGCGTTCAGACCGGCGTTCAGGGCGTAGTTGCCGTTGATGACGGCCAGAGCCACGGAGTCACGGACACCGGCGATCTGAGCGGCTTCCATCTCTACGATTTCCACATTCTTGGGATTCTCAACAATGTCCAGAGCGGTGGCCTCCATGCCAACACCCTCCTTCAGGGTGACGATGCCGTTGGCCTCCAGCAGCAGCAGGGCCCGGGCACGGTTGGAGCCATCGTTGGGAATGGCGATCTTGTCGCCGTCGGCCAGATCAGCGATTGCGGACTTGGTGCCGGCGTAGATGCCGAAGGGCTCATAGTGGATTGCGGCAACGCTCACCAGGTGGGTGCCGTTTTCTGCGTTGAAGGTATCCAGGTAGGGCTGATGCTGGAAGTAGTTGGCGTCGCACTCGCCGTCCTCCACAACATTGTTGGGGACCACGTAGTCGGCGTACTCGGTGACCTTCAGCTCCCAGCCGTCCTTGGCCAGAACGTCACCGGCGACCTTCAGAATCTCGGCGTGGGGCGTGGGGGAAGCGGCTACGGTGATGGTCTTGTCGCCGGAGTCCTTCTTACTGCCGCAGGCGGTCAGCGCGCCCAGGCACAGAACCAGGGCCAAAACAATTGCAAGTGTCTTTTTCATTTTCATAACGCTCCTTATCGTAAGGGTTTTATTTCAACGGGGGATTTCCCGGTGAAAACGATTTCTAAGCCTTCCCCTGGGGGAAGGTGGCCCGCCGTAGG
>OLWH01000104.1_pt1 | contig 46844 bp, 46 predicted proteins | sample 1673381 | NCBI WGS metagenome assembly OLWH01 (sample SAMEA103958110, study PRJEB25191) | human gut metagenome | reverse complement strand
TTTACACCCGCTTTAATATCGACCACCCGAAAGATTTTAAGGGACACAGCCTTTCTGTTTCCGACGTAGTGGTGCTTCATCAGAACGGGCAGGACACCGCCCACTATGTAGACAGCTTCGGTTATAAGAAAGTGCCGGAATTTTTGCAGCCGGAAAACTATCTGAAAACTGCCGAGCAGACCACCGAGCAAAACTACAACATGATTGACGGGCAGATAAACAACACCCCGACCGTCGCAGAATTGGAAGCAAAGGTAAAGACAGGAGAAACCATTTCCCTTGTTGACCTTGCGGAAACTGTCAAGGCTGACAAGGAACGTGGCAAGGCAGCAAAAACGGAAAAGAAGCCCTCTATCCGGGCGCAGCTTAAAGCAGCGAAAGAACAGACACCGAAGAAACAGGCAAAACAGAAAACACAGGATTTGGAAAGGAGCTGACGCATGAATAAGTTTGAAAACGTGGATATTTTCTCCCGGCTCAAAGGACTGTATCAAATGGTGGGCGAGATTGTTTCCCTTATCTATGGCTTGTGCAAGCGTAAATCCAAACTCAATGTCTGCCGTTTCATAGCTGCACCCAAAGGAGGACACAAGCATTTTCCCGTCTGTTTTATCCGGGTTTTGGATATAGTCGAGGGCTTTTCTCAACGTGCTTTTAATAGGCTTAATCTTTGTAACCGCCATATCTCTGCAAGCACCCCCTTTATTTCCTCTATGTCCTCTTGGTAAACGCTGCCTGTCGCATTAACACGCTTTGCAATCTGATTGATGTTGACCCCGATTTTCTGTATCTCTGCTGTCATGGCTTTTATATCGCTATGGTCTGTCTGAATGATATACCCGTCAATGGCAATCTTGCGAAGATACGCCGCCATGTTCCGGGTAGGGACAAGCTTCATTTTCTGTTCAATCAATGCCCTTTCTTCCTCTGTTACATAGAATTTGATTTGTACTTTTCTTTTGCGTCCGTTCATGCAATCGCTCCTTTCCATTCCGAGGGTTTGGGACACTTCCCAACAAGCAATTTTCAACCGACGCACCGCAGGACGGGAGGGCGAAAATACGGAAAAGGGTACTCTTTTCCTATGCTTGCTACGAAACTTTATCCCTTACTACCTACAACACCGGGAACGGCAAATTTGACGAACTTTCCCAAAAGAAAAACGCCGCAATCTGCGACGTTTCAATCACTCTATATAACCAAAAACGAGAGAACTTTATTCCCCCGTTTCGTCGTTGTTGGCTTCCTCTATTCCTTTGGCAGTAGCAGACAGGATTTTCAAATCTTTTTCACTCATACCGTCAAGCATGGTATCGAGCTGACGGCGGCGCGTGGACTTTTCTTGTTCCCGTTCCGGGAAAAAGAACTGGTCTACTGATACATCAAGCAGGGTTACAAGCTCATATAAAATCTGTAAACTTGGGTGCTGCCCGCTGTTTTCAATGGACGCGATATATCGGGGCGCAATATTCAGCGTATCGGCTAACTGATTGCGTGATATTCCCTTTGCTTTTCTTGCTGCTTTAATGGCTTGCCCGAAAGCCTTAAAATCAAATTTTTCTTTGTTCTGCTTCATAGTTATTTCACCCAACTACATTGTATATTTCATCTTCCTTTCGAGATATGATTACACATAGCATAGTATTGACTGAAATAGAGCATATAATCCGCAGCCTGTTTGTTGATATTATTCGGAAGTCCGTATATAATATATTGTGAGAAAGGGTGTGAAAAAGAATGTTAGAATATATTTCTGTTTCTGAAGCAGCTAAAAAATGGGGTATCTCAGAAAGACGAGTGCAAAAGCTATGTGAAGATAATCGCATACCGGGAATTGCTAAATTCAGTTATATGTGGTTGATACCAAAAGATGCAGAAAAACCAAAAGATAAGAGAATGAAATAAATCTATCATTTTTGTGCATACATTGAGAGGATTTTTTTATATACATTTGCTACTATAAAGGAGGACTTAATCATGGATTGGGTTGAAAGATTAAACAATGCTATCAAATATATTGAGGAACATTTAACGGATAAGATTGAATATGAGGAATTAGCCAAATTACTTTGCTGCTCAACATATCATTTTCAAAGAATGTTCGCCTTTATGAATGGCGTACCATTGTCTGAATATATCCGCAGGAGAAAATTATCACTGGCAGTATCTGATATACAGAATGACGAACGAATTGTAGATATTGCCCTAAAGTACGGATATGCTTCTCCTACTGCATTTTGTAGAGCATTTCAGAATTTACATGGGGTTACGCCTTCCGAGGCAAGAAAAAAAGGTATGCAATTAAAAACATACCCACCAATAAGTTTCAAGCTCACAATTACAGGAACAGAAGAATTGAGCTATCGAATTGAAGATAAACCAGCTATTCAAATTAAAGGTATTTCAATTCCATTGGACAAATCCATAGAAAAAAATTTTCTTGTTGTTCCGCAATTTTGGGATAAAGCAGTAAAAAACGGTCTACTTGCTAAGTTAATGACTTTGGATAAAACGGAATTTGATAATCTATTAGGCGTAAGTATTTGTGGAGATAATAAAGAGTGGAAATACTATATTGCTGTTTCATCTCTAACGGACACAGGAGATGAATTTGAAGAATACACAATTCCCGCTTCAAAATGGGCAGTTTTCACAGGAAATGGTACAAATATATCTTTACAAGATTTGGAAAGACGTGTAATTACAGAATGGCTTCCATTTTCGGGTTTTGAATATGGAAATGCACCAGATATAGAGCATTATATACAAGCTAATCCAAACAATGCGGAATATGAATACTGGTTATCAATACAACCAAAAAAGGAGTGATATTATGGTAACTTCCAACATTAAAGCTACTTTTCCGACCACTATCGAAAATATATGGGAAATAGTAACTTCCCTTACTAATTATTCGTGGCGTAGCGATATTACTAAAATAGAAATTATAAATGATATTCAGTTCAGGGAATATTCTAAGACAGGTTTTGCCACTACCTTTACGGTAACTGTATGTAAACCATTTGAACGGTGGGAATTTGATATGGAAAATGAAAATATGAAAGGACATTGGGTAGGAATATTTACACCTAAAAACGGATATGTAGAAATTGATTTTACAGAAAATGTATGTGCAAAGAAGTTTTTATTAAAACCCTTTGTCAAAACTTACTTAAAAAAGCAACAGTCAATTTATGTGCAGGATTTAGAAAAGGTATTAGCAAATGAATAGTCTTGAAATTATTGAATACCTAAAATCGGAAGCGTCCGAGAAATACAAAAACAATATTGTGAGAATGGGTATCCCTGCGGAGTATTGTATTGGTGTATCGACTGCTATATTGAGAAATTTTGCAAAAAAACTTAAAAAATCAAACCAATTAGCTTTTGAATTATGGGATACTCATTATCACGAAGCAAGATTACTTTCAGTGTTCCTATTTAATTCTAAAGATTTAACATTTTGTGATATTGATAATCTGATGACCGAAGTTACCTCATGGGATTTATGCGACCACTTATGCAAAAATCTAATTATCAAACTTACAAATTATGAGGAATATATTTTTAACTGGATTACTGCCAATCATATATATAAAAGGCGTGCTGCGTTCACTCTAATTGCTTCCGCAGCTATTCATGATAAGAAAATATCACAAGATACATTGAATTTATATCTGAATCTAATTTATAAAAACTCAAATAGCGAACATGAACATATTAAAAAGGCTGCTTCATGGGCACTACGAGAAATAGGAAAAATAAATTATGAATACAATGAAAAGGCACTTCTATTAGCATATGAATTATTAGAAACTGAAAACAAAACACAAGTTTGGATTGCAAAAGACGTAATAAAAGAATTGGAAAACGTAACTAAAACAGAGGGACGAAAACGTTTGATTTCGACTAACTCCAAAATGGGACAGAATTTATAATTTTTACCGCCTAACGGAAAATAAAAAAAACCGTTGTTTGGCGGCAAGGCTTTCACGCGCCTAACAGAATATAAGCGACCTAACGGCGGTTTTGAATAACTATCAAAACCGCCGTTTTCCTTTTTCAAAATAAGAATACGGAGGGTGTATTAAAGTCGCCCTTTTTTAAGGATATGGCGGTATCAAGGAGGTATCGTCATGTCCTTTTTCCTATGCCCTAATAGGCTGTTATCAAAAAAAGCCATTACCCACCAACGGGATATTCCGGCTACATAGATGAACTTACAAATCATATATATGCTTTTGATAATTCACTTGCGCCTGTCTGCGTTTTCCAGACGGGCGCATTTTGTATTTTCTGCAAAAACTTTTTCAAGAAATTTCTAAAAACCAACGTCCATTTTGAAGTGCGTCGGTTTGAGGGTTTACGAAAGGGGACATTTCAAACTCCACCGCTTTCGCGGCAGCGAAAGGAGGTGAGAACATGAACGAGCCTATTCGTACCCAATGGCAAATCCGTTGTGCTTTTAACGGCTTTTGCAAACTGGCGTTGAAGCGAGAAGCTATGAACGCCCACAGGGACACAAAGCAGCGGCAATTACGCGAGGTTACTTTTTCCGACCTGTCGCCACTGGAAGAAAATCAGCTTTACGTCTGCGACAAATATTTTGCAGATGATGAAGCGGAACAGTCTTTCGTTGTCGGCGGCAAAGAAATTACTGCGAAGCTGCTTGCCGAAGCCCTGCACAGTTTGCCGGAAGAAAAGCGGGAAACCGTACTGCTGTATTATTTCTTTGATATGAGCGAACGCGAAATTGCAAAGTTTTGTAATCTGTCAAGGACAACGGTACAGTCCCGCCGGACAAGCTCAATGAAGCTGTTAAAACGCTATTTGGAGGAAAGAGCCTATGACTGCACAGATTAGTAAATCAGAACAGGACGAACGCGGCTTGTTGCCTTACCCGGTAATCATAGCCGCAACTAAGGGCGACCCGGAAGCTATGAACATTGTCGTACAGCATTACGAAAGTTACATAGCGTCCCTATCTATGCGAAAGCTGCGTGATGAGCGCGGAAATATCTATTGGGGCATAGATGAGGATATACGCGACCGCTTGCGTTCGCGTCTTATGCGGGCAGTCCTTTCATTCAAGGTTTGAGATAACCACAAGCAGCGTCCCCCTTTCCGCTGCCTGTTGACTTAACCTTGCTTGCTCTTTGATAAAGAAAGCGACGCAAGATAACGGCGACGCAGTATAGGGCAAATCGGATACGTCCTTTTTGCGTTGAGCCATACGGCGGGTGCGCCATGACGCTTTTCCCCTATTGGAGAAAGTCGAGCGACCACCACCACGCCGGAGAACAAGTGTAGCGGCTTGTGGGCGACGACACGCATTAAGGGTAGACAAGCCTTTACAGCCATAGTCCGAGCGTTAAAAGCGTCGCAGGCATTGGGTAAAGCTGCCTTAACGGGCAGGGGTGGAACTCCCGCGAGGTTGTGCTAACAGCCGTCCGATTAAAGCCCCTTTTACTATTCACTTTTCCTAATATTGAAAGGGGGACGATACTATGAGTAACGCTGACGTGCCTATTTGGGAAAAATACACGCTTACGATAGATGAAGCAGCTAAATACTTCCGTATCGGAGAAAACAAGCTGCGTAAATTAGCCGAGGAAAATCCTGCCGCCGGGTGGGTTATTATGAACGGCAACCGTATTCAAATCAAGCGCAAACAGTTTGAAAAAATGATTGATACCATAGACACAATCTGATAGTGAAATTGAGCCTTGAATGTGCTATAATGGGATAAGCATATCAAGGCTCTTTCCGTCTTGGAAAGGAGCATTGAAAAATGTCAAAGAAAAGACGTGACAGCAAAAATCGAGTTTTGCGGTCGGGAGAGAGCCAGAGAAAAGACGGAAGATATGCTTACAAATATATAGATACCTTTGGTAATCCGCAGTTTGTGTATGCGTGGAAGTTAGTACCTACGGACAAAACCCCTGCCGGAAAGCGTGAGGATATATCCCTACGGGAAAAGGTAAAAGAGATACAGAAAGACCTTGACGACGGGATAGACACCATAGGCAAGAAAATGACGGTCTGCCAACTTTATGCAAAGCAGATACGCCACCGGGGAAATGTAAGGTACAATACGAAAAACGGACGCAAGCGGCTGATGAAGCTACTGGAAGAAGATAAACTTGGGGGCTGCCCGATTGACAGCGTGAAGCTGTCCGACGCGAAAGAATGGGCAATCCGCATGAAAGAAAAAGGAATTTCCTATAAGACTATCAGTAATGACAAGCGTTCCTTGAAAGCTGCCTTTTACACAGCGATACAGGACGATTGCATAAGGAAAAATCCTTTTGACTTCCAGTTAAACACTGTCATTGAAGATGATACAGAACCAAAGGTTCCGCTAACACCAGCGCAGGAAGAAAGTTTTTTGTCCTTTGCTCAAAATGACAAAGTTTATCAGAAGTATTATGACGAGCTTATTATTTTGCTTGGGACAGGGCTTCGTATCTCTGAACTTTGCGGGCTGACCGATACTGACATTGACTTTGAGAATAGGATAATCAATGTAGACCACCAACTTTTAAGAAGTGCGGAAACAGGATATTACATTGAAACACCAAAAACGAAAAGCGGTATTCGTCAAATTCCAATGAGCGAAAAAGTATATGAAGCATTTAACCGAGTGCTGAAACGGCGCAGGGGTGCAAAAGCTGTTACTATTGACGGTTACAGCAACTTCCTTTTCCTCAACCGGGACGGCTGCCCGAAAACAGCTACCAATTATGACGGTATGTTTAGGGGGCTTGCAAAGAAGTACAACAAGTACCATGAGGAAGCTCTACCGAAAGTAATGACACCGCACACCTTACGTCATACGTTCTGTACCAACATGGCAAATGCCGGAATGAACCCGAAAGCATTACAGTACATTATGGGACATTCCAACATTACTATGACGCTGAACTATTACGCACACGCTACTTTCGACAGCGCAAAAGCTGAAATGCTGCGGATAGCAGCTTAGTAGTAAATCAAGGTTTTACTACTTCTTTACTACTTTTGAAAGCAAAAACCTAAGCGGATATAAAAATATATGTGAGTTTCTTCCGATACGAAAAATGCCGGAAAAGCCTGTAAATACGGGCTATACCGGCATATAAGAACTTCTAAAAAGATAATCAAAATTCATATCTAATTTTATTCCAAAACCAGTTTCAAAATGCCGGAAAATGTTGTATAATACTAAATTATAATAGAATCTGACAGTTTAATGCGCCAGACTGTCAAATCAGGATTTTGGGAGGAGCGTTTATGGATGGGGTAATTCTGTATCAATCGAAATACGGCGCCGCGAAGAAATATGCCGACTGGCTTGCTGAAGAAACGGGATATCCGTGCATGGAGACAAAGAAAGCGGATATTAAGGAAATTGAGAAGTACGATACGATCATTCTGGGAGGCGGGATATATGCTTCCGGCATTGCCGGGTTGTCCTTCCTGAAAAGGAACATCGGTAAATTAACGGGGAAAAAGATTCTCGTATTCTGCTGCGGCGCGTCGCCTTATGAAGAAAGCGCGTTCCAGCAGTGCAGAGAGCATAACATGAAGGACATGTTATCTGATATTCCCGTCTTTTATTGCCGCGGCGCGTGGGATATGGACGCAATGTCGCTCAAGGACAGAACATTATGCAATTTACTCAGAAAGGCCGTTTCCAAGAAAGACCCCGCTGATTATGAAGTATGGGAAAAGGCGCTGATGGCCGCAGGGGAAGATAAGTGCGATTGGACGGATAAAAAGTACATCGAACCGATCATTGCATACCTTGGAAAATGATTAACGAAACCGACACAAAGAAAGGGAACAGCATGGATCTGAACAGACAGCTTATTGAGGCAATGGCCGATCTGAATGAAGATCTGGTGATCGCCACCGTCCGGCAGATGGCGGCGGAGGGACACTCCTTTGAGGAAATTCAGCAGTGCCTGAACACCGGCATCAGCGCCGTGGGCACCCGCTTTGAGCGGGGAGACTATTTCATTGCCGACCTGATCGTCTCCGGTATGATCTACCGCAGCGCCCTGAACGAGCGGGAGCCTCTGCGTTCCGGCGGCGCGCCCCGGCCTCTGGGGAAGGTGGTCATCGGCGTGGTGGCGGGGGATATCCACGACATCGGCAAGGATATCATCGTCAGCCTGCTTCGGGCGGAGCGGTTCGACGTGGTGGACTTAGGCATCGACGTCAAGCCGGAGCGGTTCGTCCATGCGGTTCGGAACTATCACCCGGATGTGGTGCTGCTCAGCGGCGTGCTGACCACCGCGCAGGAGGCTATGGTCCAGACCATTCAGGCATTGACGGACGCGGGACTTCGGGATCAGGTGAAGGTGCTGATCGGCGGCCTGTGCACCAGCGAGTATCTGATGCACCACGTGGGGGCCGACGGCTGGGCTTACGACAGCAACCGAACCGTGCGGTTCTGCAAGGAGGTAGTGGATGGGAAAGAAGCAGCCAAGTGAGCAGACGCCGGTCTATGCCGTCGTCCATGCGTCTCTGCGGACCCAGATCTTCACGGGGCAGTACCGCCCCGGAGACCTGCTGCCGTCGGAGAGCCATCTGTGTCAGGAATTCGGCGCCAGCCGGGAGACCGTGCGCCGGGGGCTGCAGCAGCTGGAAAATGAGGGACTGATCTTCTCCCGCCCCAAGATCGGCTATTTTGTCAGCCAGCCAAATCACAACGATATGGTTCTGTCCCTGTCCGAGGAACTGGAGGGGACGGAGCTGCAATACCGGGACATCCACGGCATCCTGCCGGACGAGCGGCTGCAGGAGCTGCTGGACATTCCTGCGAACCGGAAGGTCATTGAATTCTCCCAGATATCCCGGGACGGGGAGGGGCAGCCGGTGGCATACGATGTCAAATTCGTACCCTATGCCCGGGCGTACCCTTCCGTGGAAAGCGAGATCCGATACGCCGTGCTGCCGGATCTGACCTTTGCCAAGCTGTCCTCGTTTTCGGTGTATTCCCAGATCACGGTCACGGCCGTCGCGGCGGAGGGAGAACCGGCGCGGGCGCTGGAGTGCCCGGAGGGAACGCCGCTGCTGCTGATCGAGCAGATCTTTCTCCAGCAGGACGGCAGCCGGGTGGGGGTACAGCACCACTACAGCCGCGCCCCACGGGGCAAGCTCACGGGAACATCGGGTCACAGACAATAAAATAAGCGAAAAGGGTATGCACCGTCTGGCGCATACCCTTTATGCTACATTGTTTCCAGAAGCGCTTCCAGCTGGGCGAGGGATTCGATTTCGTAGTCGGGAACGATCTCGGGGTGGGGGAGACGGCGCTCGGGATTGACCCACACCGTGGTGATGCCCGCGTTTTTTCCGCCCAGAATGTCGGAGGTCAGGCTGTCGCCCACCATGACGGCCTTCTTGGGGTCAAAGTCCGGGATACGGGCGAAGCAGGCGTCAAAAAATTCTTTCGCGGGCTTGTTGAAGCCCAGCTCCTGAGAGATGAAGACCGTCTCAAAGAAGCGGTACAGGTTGGCGCTGGTCAGTCTGCCCGCCTGGACGGACGCGGTGCCGTTGCTGGCGAGAAACAAACGGTATTTTTGGCTCAGGCTGGCTACCGCTTCCTCGGCGCCGGGGAGGAAATAGTGTCCGACAGCGAGATTTTTTTCGTAGCTGCGGGTACATCGCACCGCGTCCGCCGATACGCCCAGCTCCCGGAGCAGCGCCGCGAACCGGCCGACCTGCACCTCGTCCCGGGTCAGCTTTCCCTTCTCCAGCTGCTCCCAGTGCCAGAGGTTGATTTTGTGATACAATGCAAGAACTTCCTCGGTAGGCTCCACGCCGAATTGCCTGAGGGTTTTGCTCAGGGCGATGCGCTCAGCCTTGTGAAAATCCAGAATGGTATCGTCCAGATCAAGAAACAGAAATTCCATCATGGCCGCATTTTCTCCTTCCGGCGGACGATCTCGTTGGCGATCCGGGCAAATTCCGGGATGCCCAGAGTTTCGCCCCGCACGTTGGCATCGAAGCCTGCCGCCGCGATCACCGCTTCCGCGCCTGCCTTTCCCAGCTCCGGGAAGCCGGAGGAAAGACCGTTGGACAGCTTCTTGCGCCGCATGGCGAAGCTGGCGCGGACGGCGCGGAAAAACACGGCTTCGTCGGCGATCTCCCATGGACGCTTCTGCCGGGTGCGCAGGGTAATGACCGCCGAGGTGACTTTCGGTTGGGGGAGGAAGCAATGGGCGGGCACGTCGAACAGAAGCTCCGGCTCGGCGTAATACTGGCAGAACACGGTGAACGCGCTGTAATCCGGTGTGCCGGGCTTTGCCGCGATGCGCTGCGCCACTTCCTTCTGCACCATGACGGTGACGGACTGGAAGCACTCCGCTTCCAGCAGCGCCGTGAGAATGGGGGAGGTGATGTAATAGGGGAGGTTGGCGCAGGCCATGGGGCGGAGAGTGCCGAACTTCTCCTTCACCAGCGCGGGGATGTCCTGCTTCAGCACGTCTCCCCAGAGAATTTCCAGATTGGAAAAATTCCCCACGGTGACGTCCAGAATGGGTTTCAGGCGCTCGTCCACCTCCACCGCGCAGACCTTCCCGGCCCGGAGACACAGCTGCTGGGTCAGCGGGCCGATGCCGGGGCCGATCTCCAGCACGCCCGCTGTTTCGTCTACCCCGGCCTGTTCCGCAATGGACTGGGGCACCCACGGGGCAATGAGGAAGTTCTGCCCCTTGGCCTTGGAAAAGTGGAAGCCGTGGGCAGCGAGCATCGGCTTCATCACCTGAATATCGCATACATCGATCATACACAAATAACCGCCTTTCTTCGGCTATCATACCAGAAGAAGGGCGGTTTTGCAATGGCATTGTTGGTTTGTATCAATCCAGAAAGTAAATGGTACACACCCGGCGGCCAAACTGGATGCACTCGTTGAAGGTAGGAAAATACAGATCCATCCGGTCGCCCTTGATGTCGCCGCCGCAGTCCTCGGCCACGGCGATGCCGTAGACATACGCGCCGTCGTTGGAGACGATGAACATCCGGGTGCCGTAGGGAATGTAGCGGGGGTCTACCGCCACCGTACCCTTGTGGACGGTGGTGCCGGTGTAGGTGGTCATGTCGCAGCCCGCGTCCGTGTGGGTGTAGGCCGTGGCGCGGATGGTGGCGGTGTCGGAATAGGTCAGCACCTCGCCGGTGGGGAGGGTGATGTAGCCGTCGGCGATCACCGGCATTTCATCGGGGTCGGAGGCTTCCGCTTCCGCGCCGGTGCCCACGGCGATGACCTCCGCCACGGGCGCTCTTGTGACGTTCTCGCTGAGCACGGCCCGTTCGACCTCCTCGCCGTTGACGTAGAGCACGTCGGCGGTGCACAGCAGCTCGCCGTCCGCACCCAAAGTCAGCACCTCCTGAATGCCGGCGGGGATGGTGGCATCATTGCAGTAAGTAATGGTGTGGGGAATGGCGGCGGTGTAGGTCTCCCGGGTCTTGATGACGCTGTCTACGCGCAGAACCATGCCGTCGCTGGTCTGAGCCTCCGGAGCGTGGGAGAGTACATCGTACTCCCCCACCTCCAGGTTCAGCCGGGACAGCAGCTCCCCTGCTGTCTCGCCAAAGGTGGTTACCGTCATTTCCTCTCCGTGGTAATCCACCGTGACACGCTGGGAGCGGCAGATGGTGATTTCCTCCACGCCCTCCCCGGTCTGTGTAGTGTAGGTATCGTATTGTTCCAGAGTCAGTCCGGCCTGATCCAGCACCTCGGCGGGATCGGTGGCGAAGGTGGTGTAGGTCACGACCCGGTCGCCGTCGGTGATGACATAGGTCTTGGCGAAGGCCGTCTGGCGTACCAGCGCCAGCGCCAGCAGTGCGGTCAGCAGCACGGCGAAAAGACGGAGTATTGTTTTAACGGCGCTGCTGCGTACCAAGGCGAACCCTCCCATCCAAAGTGCTTCCAAAACGTTTTTATCAAAAATTATCAAATGATTACAAATTGTATATCCAAACGGTTCGGATGGGAATATTATAACAAATAAAACTAAAAAGTCAAGCTTTTCTTTATTTTTACATGATTTCTACAACTTTTGACATTATTTTTATGACTGCATTATGTTAACTATCAAACAAGATATTGGTCGCAGAAACACGCATTTTGCAATATCTTGTGTCAAAAGGTTACATATGTTTACATAAGCTGTCGGATTATGTTACCTCTTTAACCTGCTGGTTGCGGCAGCGTTACCGGCGGTTTTGCCGGGGATTTGTGCGGCTTTTTCCCGAGGCAACCCCCGGAAAACCGCCTCCGGGCGGGCATCGGATGGGGAAGAAGCGCACGCCGTCGATTTTTCCGATTTTTTCTTCCGGTTTCCCGCCGCGGGGATTGACAATCGAGAGAAAATGTGCTAAATTGCAGGTGATAAAAGGCTGCGAGGAAGACACGCGGTTCGGTAAGATGCTTCAGAGAGAAGCCGGTTGGTGAAATGGCTTCGTACCCCTGCCGGAACCGATACCACTTCTGAGCCGCAGGTCGGAAATGGCCTGCCGGGTGCGCCCGTTATTGCGTCAATGAGTGGCGGCGATTAACCGCAACCAGGGTGGAACCGTGGAATACTGCTGTATCCCACCCCTGATTTCGTTCAGGGGGTGGGTATTTTTATACCTTCCCCACACAATACAAGGCGGATAAGACCCGCCGAAACGGAGGTATTTTATTATGGAAAACGAGTTCACCTTTGAAAATCCGGAGTATCGCAAGACCTACTGGCACACCTGCTCCCACATCATGGCGCAGGCCGTCAAGCGCCTGTGGCCGGAGGTGCAGCTGGCCATCGGCCCCGCCATTGACGAGGGCTGGTACTACGACTTTGACGCGCCCTTCACCTTCACGCCCGAGCATCTTGCCAAGATCGAGGCGGAGATGAAGAAGGTCTGCAAGGAGCGTCTGCCCATCGTCCGCAGCGAGAAGCCCCGTGCCGAGGCCATTGCCTACATGCAGGAGCGCAATGAGCCCTACAAGGTGGAGCTGATCAACGACCTGCCCGAGGACGCGGTCATTTCCTTCTATACGCAGGGCGATTTCACCGACCTGTGCGCAGGCCCCCATCTGGATCACACCGGCCGGGTCAAGCACAACGGCTTCAAGCTGCTCAATTCCTGCGGCGCTTACTGGCGGGGCGACAGCAACCGGAAGATGCTCCAGAGAATCTACGGCATTGCCTTCCAGAGCAAGGAAGAGCTGGAGACTTACCTTCAGCGCATCGAAGAGGCCAAGAAGCGTGACCACCGCCGTCTCGGCAAGGAGCTGGGACTGTTCATGCTCACCGATTACGGCCCCGGCTTCCCCTTCTTCCTGCCCAAGGGCATGGTGCTGCGCAACACCCTGATCGACTACTGGCGGGAAGTCCACAAGCGCTACGGCTATGTGGAGGTCTCCACCCCCATGATCCTGAACCGTCAGCTGTGGGAGCAGTCCGGCCACTGGGATCACTACAAGAACAATATGTACACCACCGTCATCGACGGCGAGGATTACGCCATCAAGCCCATGAACTGCCCCGGCGGTATGCTGGTCTACGCCAGCGAGCCCCACTCCTACCGTGACCTGCCCCTGCGGGTGGGAGAACTGGGTCTGGTGCATCGCCATGAGCTGTCCGGCGCGCTCCACGGCCTGTTCCGCGTCCGGTGCTTCACCCAGGACGATGCCCACATCTTCATGACCCGGGAACAGATGGAGAGCGAGATCCAGAACGTTGTCCGCCTGTTCGACGAGGTGTACAACGTGTTTGGCCTGAAATACACCGTAGAGCTGTCCACCATGCCCGAAGACCACATCGGCACCGTGGAGGAGTGGGAAGCCAATCAGGAGATCCTGAAGAAGGCCATCACCGGCATGGGCAAGGACTTCGTTGTCAACGAGGGCGACGGCGCGTTCTATGGCCCGAAGCTGGACTTCCACATTGAGGACTGCCTTGGCCGTACCTGGCAGTGCGGCACCATCCAGCTGGATTCCCAGCTGCCCGAGCGGTTCAATCTGGAATACACCGGCGAGGACGGCCAGAAGCACCGTCCCGTGATGATCCACCGGGTGGTGTTCGGCTCCATCGAGCGGTTCATCGGCGTCATCACCGAGCATTTTGCGGGTGCCTTCCCCCTGTGGCTGACCCCTGTTCAGGTCAAGGTGCTGCCCGTCACCGACCGGGCGCACGAGTACGCCAAGGACCTGACCCAGAAGCTGGTGGATGCGGGCATCCGCGCCGAGGACGACTGCCGCAGCGAGAAGCTGGGCTACAAGATCCGGGAAGCCCAGATGCAGAAGATCCCCTACATGCTGGTAGTGGGCGACCGGGATATGGAGAACGGCACCGTTTCCGTCCGTACCCGCAAGGGCGAGGATCTGGGCGCCATGACCATGGACGCTTTCCTGTCCAAGTGCCTGTCGGAGATCGCTTCCAAGAGCAAGGACATCTGAATGATTCTGATCGGTGTGGTTTTTACGGGCGACCCGCGGATGCAGCAGGTTTTCCGGGGCAACTACGGCAAGGCCGTGCGCCGCGGGGGCGGCGTCCCGGTGTTCCTGCCGTGGAAGCCGGAGCACGCGGCGTTCTGGGCAAAGCATCTGGACGGCTTCCTGTTTACCGGCGGGGGCGACCCTGACCCCAGATACTACGGCCAGTCCATGCGCCCGGAATGCGGCATGCCAACCCCGGCGAGAGACGAATTTGAGCTGGCGCTGCTGAAAGCCGTCATGGATACGGGAAAGCCGGTTCTCGGCATCTGCCGGGGGGAGCAGATACTCAACGTGGCGCTGGGCGGGACGCTGATTCAGGACATCCCCAGCCAGCGCCCCGAAGCCGCCGGGGAGAATCACCGTGACAATGAGCACCGCTATGCCCCCGACCATCCCGCCCGGGTGCTTCCCGGCACGTTTCTGCACAGTCTCATGGGCTGCGACGAGCTGCTGACCAACAGCGTCCACCATCAGGCGGTGGATACCCCCGCGCCGGGGATGCGGGTCTGCGCCCTCAGTCCTGCGGGAATCGTGGAGAGCATTGAAGCTACGGACGGACGCTTCCTTCTGGGGCTGCAGTGGCACCCGGAGGCTGTGGCCGCCGTGGAGGAACGGATGCAGCGCCCTTTCACCGCGCTGGTGCAGGCAAGCCGGGATGTGAAGGAAACTCTGAACAAAGTCGCCTTCGGCTGAGCAGCGGATCTTTTCCGCCAGCTGTGCGGTTTCAAAAGTGGGGAATACACAAAGTATTCCTCCACTTTTGAAACCTTCATCTGACGAAAAATCTCTCGCTGTCAGCTCTCGTCGATTTGTTCAGAGCTTCCTTAAGCCCCACCATTAAGATTTCCTGAATTTGCACGCCGCCCCCGCCGGGGCGGCTTGTTTTCTTTGGGATAATGTGGTAAACTGCAGGGTAGAATCTGGCACAACGCTGCTGAGCGAAAAGCGGCATTGGCCGTGACACTATTTTCTACTTGGAGTTTTCTGAAATGAAAGCCTTTTTTCATCTTCTCGGCGCGGGACGAATCGCGGCGCTGATTTGCTGCGGTGTTCTGGCAGTGGCGGCTCTGTTCCTCAAATTCGCCGTCCCGGGCTACAGCTTTTCCGCACTGGTGTGCCTGTGTCTGATCGGCATTATCCTGTTTTACACCCTGTTTCCCCTTGTGGGGCTGAAATTCCCGGCCTTTGCCAAGGTTGTGCAGACCGCCGTTACCGTGATTCTCGCGGTGGGGGTGCTGGTGGTCGGCATTACGGAGGGGATCATCATCCATGCCAGCTTCGGAAACCCGGAGGAGCCGGTGGATTATGTGGTGGTCCTGGGCGCCAAGGTGAACCGGGACGGCCCGTCGGTCTCGTTGTGGGATCGGATCTGCGCCGCCTACACCTATCTGGACGAGCATCCAAACGTGACCGCGGTGCTTTCCGGCGGTCAGGGCACGGACGAGCCAATCACCGAGGCGGAGTGCATGTACCGGGAGTTGGTGAATCTGGGCATTGACCCCCAGCGCCTCTGGATGGAGGAGGATGCTACCTCCACATGGGAAAATCTGAACTTTTCTATTGACCTCATCGAGGAAAAAACCGGTGAGCGTCCTCAGAAGCTGGGGGTGCTGTCCAGCGAGTACCACCTGTACCGCGCCAGCCGGTTTGCAAAAGCGTGCGGCGTGGAATTCGTGGGAATTCCCGCAAAAACATCCCGTTTATCCCAGAAGATCAACCATTTCATGCGGGAAGTGGCTGGTGTCTGGCACTATATTTTACTGGGAGGAAACTATGATTAACGAAAAATATGCGGACTACGCATGGGAGCAGACCGCCGCGCTGCTGGCCATCGACTCTCCCTCCGGCTTTACCCGCCGGGCGGCCGAATGGGTGAAGACGGCCTTTGAAGCGTTGGGCTTTCCGGCGAAGATCACCACCAAGGGCGGCGTTCTGGCCGATCTTGGCGGCGAAAATGCCGACGATGGTCTGTTTCTGGAAGCCCACAGTGATACCTTGGGCGCAATGGTTGCCCAGATCAAGGGCAGCGGTCGTCTCCGCCTGACGGCGGTGGGCGGCATGGAGCCGAACAATGCCGAAGCGGAAAACGTCCGTATCTACACCCGTTCCGGCAAGGTCTACGACGGCACCTGCCAGCTGTGCAATGCCTCCGTCCATGTCAACGGGGAGTACGGCTCTACCAAGCGCAGCTATGACACCGTGGAAGTTGTGCCGGACGAGGACATCTCTACCGCCGAGGACACCCGGAAGCTGGGCATTGAGGTGGGGGACTTTGTGTGCTTCGACCCCCGCACCCGCCGCACGGCGTCCGGTTATCTCAAGAGCCGCTTTCTGGACGATAAGCTCAGCGTGGGCATTCTGCTGGGCTTTGCCAAATATCTTGCCGACAACCACATCACCCTGCCCCGGAGAACCTACGTCCATGTGACGGTGTACGAGGAAGTCGGCCACGGCGGCGCAAGTTCCGTTCCTGCGGGGGTGACGGAAGCCATTTCCGTGGACATGGGCTGCGTGGGCGAGGGCCTGAGCTGCACCGAGCGGCAGGTCTCCATCTGCGCCAAGGATTCCGTAGGCCCATACAGCTACGAGGTGGTGGGCAAGCTCATTGACGCCGCCAAGAAGATGGGTGCGGACTATGCCGTGGACGTCTATCCCCACTATGGCTCAGACGTGGACGTGACCCTGCGGGCAGGCTTCGACATCCGTCACGGCCTGATCGGCGCGGGCGCCTACGCCAGCCACGGCTACGAGCGCAGTCACATCGACGGCGTGTACAACACCCTCAAGGTGATCTGCGGATATCTGGACGTGTAAGCGGACAAGCTTTTTCGTGGGACAGGCCAAGGCGGCCTGTCCCTGCTGCTTTTTGGGAAAATATTGTCTGCCCGCTTGACTGCGTGCGGCAAATATTGTATGATAATATCAAACATATGGGCGAAAGGGGAGAGACGCTACGGACACGAATCGTGTAAAGAAGGCCGCGGAATGGTTCTACATCAACGTTTTCCGGGACGAAGCCATTCAGCCGAGACCCCAGATGCCCCGTGAGCCGCTGCCTTCGCCCCTTCTGGCTGCCCGCTCGCTGGAAAACGGTATGCCCGCCTACCGGCAGTCCCGGGAGTCCATTTTTGTCAAACAGGGAAAGCTGCTGGCAGGTTACGAGGACGACTATGTTTACGACCGGCCGGTGCTCCGCTATTTCCCCACCTACCAGTCCCTGACCGACCCGGAGCTGCGGGGATATTTCTCATGGCGGACGAAGCTGCGCCGGGGGGATTTGCAGGAAACGTCCCTGAGCTATGCGTTTTTGTATATCTACGAGCTGCTCAATCAGATCGGCGTCGCCGACCCCATGGACGGCTACCGGAAGCTGACGGAGTTCCGGGACGCGTACGGCGCGCTGGACGACGGTATTCTGCCATATCTGAACCAGTGGCTGATGGACTACGTGGTCTATTATAATCTGGACGCCGGGCTTCTGGCGGATAACCCCCGGGTGCGGTTCAACAGGAGCATTGCCGTACTGGACAGCATCCGGAGCCGTGGCGACGAAGAAGTCATCCGCGCGGTGAAGCAGCTGTCGCCCAAATGGCTGGAGCGCTCCAAATTCTACAGGGAATACCGGGAGGACTGCGACACCGTGATCGTCCGGGTGCTGCGGCGGATGGCGGAGCATTACGATACCCAATGCAAAAAGACCATGGTCGAGCAGTATTTTGGCAGCTTTACCCAGTCTCAGGTGATTCTGTTCGACTCGGCGGTTTTTCACAGGCGTCAGGAGCAGGGCAGCCGCCAGTACACGGTGGACGAAAAATATATCTACCGCTGCCATAACGGCCTGTGGAGCGTTCAGAAGTACAGCTGCATTCCCCATTCCAACGGGAAGCTGGGGGATGTTCTGAAAGCCATCGACGCCGTAATGCGGGAGTGCTATGGCTACGGCCGCCCCATTCAGTACAAGCTGAAAACCAAGTGGATCATAAAGATCATTCAGGAGGAAGCCCAGAACCTTCTCGCCGAAAAGAAGGCGGCGGAGGAAAAGAAGATCACCATCGACTATTCCCGGCTGGCAAGGATCCGGGACGACGCTGCCGTCACCCGGGACAGGCTGATGGTAGATGAGGAGGCGGAGGAAGAAGCGCCCCCGGCGCAGCCCCCGGAACCTGCCGCGGAACCGGAGGACACTCCCCTGACCAAGGATGAGTACCGGCTGCTGCAAAGCCTGCTGTATGGCCGGGACTACGGCTGGGTACGGTCTTCCGGGCTGATGCTGTCCGTTCTCGTAGACGGCATCAACGACAAACTGTACGACACCTTTTCCGATTCCGTTCTGCTGGGCGACGACCCGCCGGAACTGATCGAAGACTATATTGCGGATTTGAAAGAGATGATTCATCCATGAAAATACCCAAAAGAATTGCTCAGGCGCTGATAAACTCCCTGAAAGGCGGCGTCGTTCCCCGCGTCGGCCTGCCCTACGTCACCGTAGGGCGGAAGGACGAAATTGACGCCCTGCTGCGGGATGTGGACATTATCGCCGACGGGGGCGCGTCCTTCCGCTTCATTGTGGGCAAATACGGCAGCGGCAAGAGCTTTCTGCTCCAGACCATCCGGAACTACGTAATGGCGAAGAATTTCGTGGTGGTGGATGCCGATCTCTCCCCGGAGCGCCGCTTGCAAGGCACCCGCGGGCAGGGACTGGCGACCTACAAGGAGCTGATCCGCAATATGTCCACCAAGACCAAACCGGAGGGCGGCGCGCTGCCCCTGATTCTGGATCGGTGGATCAGCAGCGTGCAGCAGGAGGTCATGGCATCCTCCGGCCTTGGGGTGACCGACCCCGGCCTTGCGCCGCTGGTGGAAAAGCGGATCTCCGCGGTGATCGGCGCATTGAACGAAATGGTTCACGGCTTCGATTTTGCGAGGCTGCTGACGCTGTACTACAAAGCCCACTGCGCCGGTGACGACGAGACGAAGGCCAAGGTGCTCAAATGGTTCCGGGGCGAGTATGCCACGAAGACCGAAGCCCGGCAGGAGCTGGGGGTGAATATTGTCATCACGGACGACGACTGGTACGAATATCTCAAATTATTCGCCTGTTTTCTCAAGCAGGCGGGCTACGCCGGTATGCTCATCCTCATTGACGAGCTGGTGAACATCTACAAAATTCCCAACGCCATCACCCGGCAGTATAATTACGAGAAAATTCTGACCATGTACAACGACGCCATGCAGGGCAAGGCGCAGTATCTGGGCTTCATCCTCTGCGGTACGCCCCAGTGCATGGAAGACCCCCGCCGGGGCGTTTACAGCTACGAAGCCCTCCGCTCCCGGCTGGCCGAAGGGCATTTCGCCGGGGAGCATAAGGACTTGCTTTCCCCCGTCATCCGTTTGCAGCCCCTGACTTATGAGGAAATGCTGATCCTTACGGAAAAGCTGGCGGACATTCACGCGGGGCTGTACGACTATCCCCAGATCGTGACACAGCAGGATATGGTGGATTTCATTGAGATCGAATTCGGCCGCATCGGGGCGGACACCCATATCACCCCCCGTGAGGTCATCCGGGACTTTATTGAGGTGCTGGACATCGTCTACCAGAATCCCGGTATCAGCGTGCGGGGGCTTCTGGGTTCCGATCAGTTCCGCTACGCCCAGAACGCGGTAAAAGAGGAACAGACCGACGATTCCCTTGCGGAATTTGAGCTGTAAGGTGGCTGAATATGCGTGCATTTGACCGATACGCGCCCTTCGTGCAGGAATATATCTATCAGAATCACTGGGAAAATCTGCGCTCCATTCAGGTCGCTGCGGCGGACGCCATTTTCAACACGGATGAAAATGTGCTGCTTACCGCCTCCACCGCTTCCGGCAAGACGGAAGCGGCGTTCTTCCCCATCATCACCCTGTTTTCCGAGGATATGCCCTCCAGCGTGGGCTGCATCTATATTGGCCCTTTGAAAGCGCTGATCAACGACCAGTTTTCCCGGCTGAACGACCTGTGCGCCGAAGCGGATATCCCGGTGTGGCACTGGCACGGGGACGTTGCCCAGAGCCATAAGGCGAAGCTCATGCGCCACCCCTCCGGCATTCTCCAGATCACGCCGGAATCCTTAGAAGCGCTGCTTCTGCACAAGCACGCGGCCATTGCAAAGCTGTTCGGCGACCTGCGGTTTGTGGTCATTGACGAGGTGCATTCCCTCCTGCGGGGCGACCGGGGCGGGCAGACGCTGTGCCTCATCGAGCGGCTGTCCCGAATTGCGGGAGTCAATCCCCGGCGTATCGGGTTGTCCGCTACCATCGGTGACCCGGAGGGAACCGGCGAATTCCTGTCGCTGGGGACGGGGCGGAAGACCATCATCCCGAAAATCGACGCCAAGGGCAGCAAATGGCGGCTGAGCATGGAGCATTTCTACGTCAAGGACGCGCAGGCCGCGGAGGATAAGCAGATTCCCGGCGCACTGCCCGTGCTGGAAGAAAAAACCGACGACGCCCCCGCCAACGCAGACCCCGGCATTGGGTATATCTTCGAGCATACCCGGGGCAAAAAGTGTCTGGTTTTCGTCAATTCCCGGGAAGAATGCGAAATGGTGACGACCACATTGCGCCATTACTGCGAGCTGAACCACGAACCCGACCGCTTTCTCGTCCACCACGGTAACCTTTCCGCCTCCTACCGGGAGACGGCGGAGGGGATCATGAAGGACGATTCCCAGTACATGACCACGGTGACCACCGCAACGCTGGAGCTGGGCATTGACATCGGCTGGTTGGAGCGGGCGTTTCAGATCGACGCGCCATGGACGGTATCTTCGTTCTTGCAGCGCATGGGACGCACCGGCCGGCGGGAGCTTCCGCCGGAAATGTGGTTCGTCATCCGGGAGGACGAGCCGGAGGTGCGGGCCATGCTGCCCACCACCATTCCATGGAAGCTATTGCAGGGCATTGCGCTGGTGCAGCTGTATCTGGAAGAACGCTGGGTGGAGCCGCCCCGGCTGGACAGACTGCCGTTCAGTCTCCTGTACCATCAAACAATGTCCACACTGGCTTCCTGCGGCGAGCTGTCCCCACGGGCGCTGGCCGACCGGGTGCTGCGGCTGCATTACTTCCACAGGATCACGCAGGAGGACTACCGGGTGCTGCTCCGGCATCTCATCGCCACGGACCACATTCAGCAGACGGAGCAGGGCGGTCTGATCGTGGGACTGGCGGGGGAGCGGGTCATCAACTCCTTCAAGTTCTACGGCGTGTTTCAGGAAAGTGAGGAATACACCGTCCGTAGCGAGTCTCAGGAGCTGGGGACGGTGGTTTCGCCGCCTCCCGTGGGGGAGAAGCTGGCCATTGCGGGACATGTCTGGCAGGTGCTGGACGTGGACCACAAGCGCCGCCTGATCTACTGTCAGCAGGTGAAGGGCAGCGTCCCCGCCTATTTCGGCCAGTGTCCCGGCGACCTGCACACCAAAATTCTCACAAGAATGCGCCGGGTGCTTCAGGAGGACAGGCAGTACCCCTATCTGATGAAAAACGCGGTGGCGCGGCTGGAGCAGGCGCGCTTCACCGCCGCCCATTCTGGCGCGGCGGAAAAGACGCTCATCAATCTGGGGGGCAATATGTGGTGCCTGCTTCCATGGGTAGGGACGTACACCTTCCTGACCATGGAGCGGTTCCTGAAAATCAAATGCGCCGACCGCCTCGGCCTGCGGAATCTGGATTCCGCCCGCCCGTTTTTTATTCAGTTCACCATGAAGGCCGACGAATCCGCTTTTTTCCGGGTGCTGGCCGAAGAGATCCGCAAGCCCATCGACCCCATGGAGCTGGTATATCCCAAGGAGCTGCCTCTTTTTGACAAGTACGACGAATATCTGCCGGAGGAGCTGGTGAAAAAGGGCTTTGCTTTGGGCGTTCTGGACGTGGACGGCCTGCGGGAAAAGGTTCTGAGTTGGGAGAAGTGACAAAAAATGCATTTTTCCCGATTTGCACTTGCATTTTGGGGAGAGCATAGTATAATTATTAACATCTATATGACGCTTGCAGGAAATGCGGCTTGCCGCAACCGAAGGAGTAACACTCTCAGGTGTCCAGCATGGATGAGGACTGTAAGCTGATAGAACTTTGGAGAAGCTCATTGAATTGAGTGCCGAAGGGGCAAAACGCATTGCGCGTCAATCTCTCAGGCAAAAGGACAAAGTGATTTCCATACCGTCCGTAGGGGAAATGTTTGTTTTTTTGGACAGATTGCGCGTTTTGCGCAGTCTGTCTTTATTTTTTGTTGGCTTTGCAAAGAACGCGAAGCCGGAAAGAGAGGATACGTATGGAGAATTTTCTGACCACACTCGCCGAGATCAATGACAAGATCAACGCCTTTATCTGGGTGAAGATCGGTCTGGTCCTGCTGATCGGCACGGGTATTCTGATGACCTGCTGCACGAAGTGGTTCCAGATCTCCCACATTGGCCACTGGTGGCAGCAGACCATCGGCGGCATGTTCCGCAGGGACAGCGGTGTCCACGCGAAAACGGACAAAAAGACCATTTCCCAGTTTCAGGCGCTGTGTACGGCCCTCGCCGCCACCATCGGCACCGGCAATATCGCCGGCGTGTCGGCAGCCATCGTCATCGGCGGCCCCGGCGCGGTGTTCTGGATGTGGGTTGCGGCCTTTTTCGGGATGATGACCAATTTCTCCGAAAATGTGCTGGGCATCTACTACCGCCGCCGCAACAGTCAGGGCGAGTGGTCGGGAGGTGCGATGTACTACCTGAAAGACGGTCTGGGCGGCAAGAAGCACTGCAAGACTGTCGGCAGCGTCCTTGCGGTTCTGTTCTCCATTTTTGCCATTCTGGCATCCTTCGGCATCGGCAATATGGGGCAGATCAATAAGATCGTCCTGAATATGAAATCCGCGTTCTTCGGCGGCGTGACTGCTACCGTGGGCGGCATGAGCGTGGTTTCTCTGGCCTGCGGCATTGTGCTGATGATCCTCGCGGCGCTGATCGTCATCGGCGGCCTGCAGCGCATTGCCACTGTCGCCGAGCGGGTCGTGCCGTTCATGGCGGTGCTGTACATCATCGGCTCGCTGATCGTGTTCTTTACCCATATCAGCAGCGTCGGCGCCATGTTCGCGGCGATTTTCCGCTTCGCTTTCGGCAGCAAGGCCGTCGCGGGCGGCGCGGCGGGTATCGCCATCCAGCAGGCCATTACCCAAGGGTGCAAGCGGGGTGTGTTTTCCAATGAGGCGGGTCTCGGCTCCTCCGTCATGGTGCATTCTTCCTCCAACGTCAAGGAGCCTGTCGCTCAGGGTATGTGGGGCATCTTTGAGGTGTTCTTCGATACCTTCGTGGTCTGCACCATGACCGCCATCGTGGTTCTGTCTTCCGGCTATATCGATCTGGAGACCGGCCTTGCCGTGGCGGGTGTGGACGATGCTACGCTGGTTGCCCGTGCCTTCGGCAATGTTTTTGGCCCCCTTGGCGAAAAATTTGTGGCTCTGGCCATGCTGCTGTTCGCCTTTACCACGGTGCTCGGCTGGTCGCAGTACGGCACCAAGGCGGTGGAATATCTGTTCGGCGAAAAGGCCACGAAAATCTACAAGGTGATCTTCGTCGTGATGATCCTTTCCGGCGCGGTCATGACGTCCTCTCTGGCGTGGGACATCTCCGACACCTTCAACGGCCTGATGATGCTGCCCAACCTGATCGGCGTGGTGGTTCTGTGCCCCATGGTCATGAAGATCACGAAGAATTATGTAAACCGTAAGATCAAGGGCATTCCGGAGGAACCGGTACTGTCCCATTTCCCCGACATTCAGGCCGAGGCAGCGGCTTCCCAGACCGACGAGGTTTGACAGGTAATAAAATACCAGCCCGGAATTGGTTCGTGCGCGTCACGCTTCCAATTCCGGGCTTTGCTCCTGCAATATGCCTTGCTGTTTTTAGGTTTCCGGGTAACGGGGTTCAGCTGTCCCCATGTGTTCCGGCGGGACAAGTCCCGACTGTGCTTTTCCTTCTTGGAAAGCTTCTCGTAGGGAATGAATTTTTCCATCAATATCTCCTCCTTATGGTGTCTGGGGAGTATTCTACCAGAAAAAGACCGGCGGGTCAATGAAACGATTTGTAAATAACGAAAAAAGGTGCTGCCAACCGGCAGCACCTTTTACGTTTGTGGGATATCTTACTCGATCAGGCCGCTTTCCTTCAGCAGAAGCTCCACGTCTGTTCCTTTGACCTTCTTCATCACGGTGTGCAGCAGCTGCTTCTCCATGAAGGACAGCTTCACATCGGTGATGGGCTTCTTGTCGATGGCGTAGTAGCAGGCGCGCAGCAGCTCCCGGACGTCGTACTTGCTGCCCCATACCTCCGGCACGGCACGGTCAACGTTCAGCAGGGTGTAAACGGACTCCATACCGGTACGCATGGAATACTCGGTGGTGAAGATGGTATCCCGGGGCGTCTCGGCGAACTGGCCGATGAAGGCGAAGTTCACAGCGCCGTCGGGCACGACCTTTGGGCGGTCGGATTCCTTCCGGGGCTGGAAGAAGGCGTTGATATAGGGCATGAAGCAGGTGGTGGTGTTGCAGGCGTCATGGGCAAGGGCGGCGATCCGATCCTCCGGCACGCCAATGTGGTACAGCCATTCCTGACAAACCTCTTCACCGGTGCAGTCCCGCATGGCCTTCTTCATATAGTTACCTTCCTTGTTGGTGTTCAGGGAGTACAGCCACACCAGCACCATGTTCTTGTCCTGAGACCTGAACTGGGGCTGACGGTTGATCGTCCAGGACAGATACCAGTTGTCGGTGCTGTCCTTGACGGTGACGATGCCGCCGGTGGTCACCTTGCCGGAGCGGGGGTCACGCTTGCAGACGTTCATGATATGCTGAATGATCTCCTCGTTGGAGGTGGCCACGGTGGCGCTCATCCAGTTGGTGGCGTCCACATCGGAGCAGAAGTTCTCCGGGTTGCCGAACTCGCCGTGCTTTGCCTGAGCGGCAATGGCCTTCCACATATCCCAGGATTCGCCCGCGCCGTTCTTTACCTTGGACAGGTCGGGGGCATGGGTCTGGTCGCCGTAGCAGGAGGTGTCGGTGCAGCAGCCGTTGGTGATGAACACCAGATCGTCTTCAATCAGGTCGATGGTCTGCTCCTGACCGTCCTTCACGTAGACGATCTGCTTGGCAACCTTCTTGTTCCCTTCGGTCTCGATGATGACGTTCTTGACATCCATGCCGTACTCGATGCGCACGCCATGGCTTTCCAGATACTTGACCAGGGGCAGGATCATGCTCTCATACTGATTGTACTTGGTAAAGCGCAGGGCGCTAAAATCGGGCAGACCGTCGATATGATGCACGTACCGGCACAGATACCGCTTCATTTCCAGAGCGCTGGACCAGCGCTGGAAGGCGAACATGGTCTGCCAGTAGAGCCAGAAGTTGGTGTTCCAGAAGGAATCGGGGAGAACGTCGGAGATCTTCTTGTCCTCCAGATCCTTTTCCGGCGTCAGGAACAGCTTGGAGAGCGCCATGGCGGACTCTTTATCCAGCTTGAACTGCTTGTCGGTATGGGCATCCTCGCCGCGGTTCACGCTGGCACGGCACAGAGAGTAATTGGGGTCGTGCTTGTTGAGCCAATAATACTCGTCCAGAACGGAAACGCCCGGAGTCTCGATGGAGGGAACATCCCGGAAGGTGTCCCACATGACCTCAAAATGGTTGTCCATTTCCCGGCCGCCGCGCATATAGAAGCCCTTGGTGATGTCCCGGTAGCCGTCGCAGCTGCCGCCGGCCAGCTCCAGTTTTTCCAGCAGATGGATGCGCTCGCCCTTCATCTGGCCGTCTCTGACCAGATAGAAAGCGGCGGTCAGACCGGCCAGGCCGGTGCCGATGATATAAGCGGATTTGTTGTCTACGCCCTCCGGCTTCTCGGGATGGGCAAACGCTTCGTAAGTTCCTGCAGAATAATACATAATAGCAACTCCTTCGTAAAATCGTTCATTTGCCTTTCGGTGGTCTTATTGTATGTCCGGAACCCACTTTTTACAATAAACAGAAATGCCTCCGTGATGAAGATTTCATCACGGAGGCAAAAGTGCCTGAAATTTTATCAATCCGCCGGGTTTGATGCAGAGTTTCCCCTGTCCACCCGGAACCGGTTCAGCGCGCAGGAAACATCATCCTGAATCACGAGGGCAAACCGATTTACCAGCGTTTCCGGGTTCTGCTTCATCTCGTCCTTGATCCAGTCCAGCATCAGACCCACGAAGGCGTAGGAATAGACCTGCGCAATAAAGGCCTTGTCCTCGGCGCGGACGACCATACCCGCCGACAGCTCGTTGATCACGCCCAACAGAAGATCGTCCGTCAGGGGCGTCAGGTATTTTTCCACCTGCTCCCGGCTGGCGCAGCGGTAGACGTTCATGATAAAGGGTTTGTTCTCCCGGACGGCGTCGAAAATCCGGACAAAACCCTGCTGCCAGGTCTCGTAGGTTTTGTTGTCCGCCAGCGCCTTTTTGGCGTCCTCCAGGCACACCCACTCCACCAGATCGTAGATGTCCCTGAAATGGTAGTAGAAGGTCATGCGGTTGATGCCGCAGTCCTCGGTGATGTCGTTGATGGTGATTTTGTTCAGCGGCTTTTGCAGAAGCAGCTTTTTCAGGGAGTTTTCCAGTGCGTATTTGGTAAATTGAGGCATAACGGTCTCCTTTTTAGTAGGGGAGGGTTGTCATTTGTTGTCCCACTCGAAGCCCTGAAAAACAGGGACGCCGGTGTAGCGGTTTGCCTGACGCTGACCCCGGAGCACCTCCAGAACGGCATCCGCCATGGCTTCCTGCTCGCACTCACCGGGATAGACGGTGATGGGCGCGATCCAGCCGCAGCGCTGCTCTACGCCCTCTAAGATATCGTCGTAGCGCATCAGGCCGCCGGTGAGCAGGATGCCGTCCACCTTGCCTTCCAGCACCGCTGCCATGCCGCCGATGGATTTGCACAGCTGGTAGATCATGGCGTTCCAGACAGTCACGGCCTTTTTGTCCCCGGCATCTACCAGCGCGTGGACTTTGGCCGCGTCGGAAGTCCCGAAGTGGCTGACGAAGCCGCCGGAACGGGAGAGCATGGAGCGCATCTGAGCGGTGGTGTGTCCCTCGTCCAGATATTGCAGCACCTCCATCACCGGGATGGAGCCGAGACGGGTGGGGGTGAAGGGGCCGTCGCCGCCCGCGCCCTCTGTGCTGTCCACCATGCGCCCGGCCTTATGGGCGGTGACGGTGATGCCGCCGTCCACATGGCAGACGATCAGGTTCAGATCCTCGTAGCGCTTGCCCAGCTTTTTCGCGTGAATGGCGGCAATGCCCTTCTGGTTCAGCACATGGGTCTGGGCACGGCGGTAAAGCCCTGCAATGCCGGTGAGGCGGGCGCAGTCCCACAGCTCGTCCACGTTGGTGGGGTTCACGGTGTACATTGGCTTGCGGTACTCGCAGCCCAGCTCGTAGGCCAGCATGACGCCCAGCTTTGCCGGGTGGTCGCTGCCGCCCTTGTCAGCGGCGGTGTCCTGTACCAGCCGCTCGTCGATCTCCATGACTCCGGCAGCCTGAGAATAGGCGCAGCCGCCCCGGCCGATGAATACATCCATGTCGGCGGGGGTCATGCCGTGGGATTGCAGAAAGGTAAGCAGTACCTGCCTGCGCATGGGCATCTGGTCGTTAGTGGTGGGGTATTTCAGCAGCTCCGGGGCGTCGTGGAAGATGCTCTCGGTGTAGATGTTCTTTTCGTCTTCAAAGTAGCTGACCTTGGTGGAAGTGGAGCCGGGATTGATGACCAGCATTTTTATGGGGGCGTTCATGGTGATAACCTTCTTTGCGTGAATCGGCAAGTGCCGTTTTTCTTTTATCATACCACTTTTTTCGGAAAAAAGAAAGAGGCTGGCTTCATTTTTCCTCCGGGGAGAGTCACAGGCGCCTTGCTGACGAAGAGGGGGACGCGCCTTAAATCAAATTTAAGGAACGCGCCCTTCCGCAAACCCTGAGTGTGGTGTATAATATCTATAAAATTGACACATTCGGATGCAAAACCGGCCTATAGAATCCGGCGTTTTTCCTGTACAATACAGCGTGAAAGGAAAGAAGACTATGCTGACACTGGATAGAAGAATCGAATTGACCAACCGGCTGTGCTACCTGTTCGTGATCTTTCTTATCGGATGCCTGACCGGCTGGATTTACGAGGAGATTTTTTACTGGTATACGGAGGGGATGCTCCGCAACCGGGGCATTCTGTACGGCCCATGGCTGCCGATTTACGGCGTCGGCGCGCTGGGTATCTACGCCATGAAGCCCTTCAAGAAGAACCCCGCCGTCCTGTTCCTGCTCAGCGCGGGGATCACCGGCGTTGTGGAATACATCATCGGCTGGATCGCGATCCGCTGCTTTGGTATGCGCCTGTGGGATTACCGGGGACTGTTCGGGAATATCAGCGGGATCATCTGCGTCCGCAGTGTGGTCAGCTTCGCCCTGCTGGGGCTGGTGTTCCACTATCTGATCGAGCCATCCACGGAGCGCGTGATGGGCAGGCTGAGCAGGAGAGCGGTTTATGGCGGGTGCTCTTTGCTTGCGGTGCTGCTTCTGACGGACTGTATTCTGAGCGCACTTTATCGGACGCCCATTACATATTGAGGAAGAAACCATGAAACAAAAGTCAAGATTCTGTACAGCCCGGCGCATTCTGCTTTTCTGGACGCTGTTCATCGGTCTGGGTGCCGTGGCAGGGGCGCTGGCGATGCTGCTGGACCCCAGCGGAAAGAGCCTGGGCATGGACGCTATGCTGCCTTACTTTCAGGTGCTGCCCTTTGCGGATGTGGTTTTTCAGGACTTCACCTTTTCCGGCTGGGCGCTGCTGATCGTGAACGGCCTGACCAACCTGACGGCAGCGGGGCTGCTGCTGGCAAAAAGCACTCCGGTGTGGTGCTGGGGGGCGTGTTCGGCGTGACGCTGATGCTGTGGATTTGTATTCAGTTTTACATGTTCCCGCTGAATTTCATGTCCACGACCTACTTCATCTTCGGCCTGGCGCAGGCGGCCACCGGCTATGCCGCGTGGGTGTTTGAGAAGCAGGAAGCGTTCCGGGTGGACATTTCCGACTATCCGGACATCGGCACGAACCCGGAGCGGCTGGTGGTGTTCTTTTCCCGTATGGGCTATGGACGGAAGCTGGCCTATGAGGAAGCGAACCGCACCGGTGTGGCGGTATACGAGATAACGGCCACCGAACGGACGGAGGGAACGCTGGGCTTCTGGTGGAGCGGCCGGTTCGGGATGCACAAATGGCCGATGCCCATTGCGCCCATCGGCGTGGACTTGTCCCGCTATGCCCACGTGACCATCTGCTCGCCCATCTGGGTGTTCGCGCTGGCCGCGCCTGTGCGCAGCTTCTGCATGGAGGCGGCGGGGAAAATCAAAGAGGCGGATTACATTCTTGTCCACCATCAGAACAGCGTCTATGAAAACGCCGCCGAAGAGATGGACGAACTGTTGGGAATCACCCATACCGCACTGCGCAGCGTGCGGTGCAGAGAAGGCACGTACAAGTGCATCAAAGGAGAAAAGCGATGAAATATCCACTGGAAGAAAAACTGCCCTACATGTGGCTCGCGCTGGCTGTTCTGGCGATTTTTTACGGCATTTACTTCAGCAAGATGCTGGTGCAGAAGCGCCGCGGCATCCGCACCCACCAGATCGGGCGCAGAAAAGAAAAGACTCTCCACACCATAGAGATGCTGATGGGTATTGCGACCCTCGGCGCACCGGCGGCTCAGCTGCTGTCCATCGCGCTCGGCTGGAGCTGTCTGCCCGCAAACGCGCGCTTCACCGGCTTCTGCATCGGAATGCTGGGCGATTTGATTTTCCTAGCCTCCGTTCTGTGCATGAAGGACAGCTGGCGGGCGGGCATCCCTGACAAGGACAAGACCGAGCTGGTCACCACCGGCATTTACCGCTACAGCCGCAACCCGGCCTTTCTGGGCTTTGACCTGCAATATGTGGGCGTACTGCTGATGTACGGGAATCTGCTGACGCTGGCCTTTTCCCTGTTTGCAATGGTCATGCTCCACCTGCAGATCTTGCAGGAGGAACGGTATCTGACGAACGTATTTGGTGCGCCGTATCAGGCGTACCGCAGCCATGTGTGCCGCTATCTTGGACGGCGATAAGGGAACCTCTGAATAAATCGCCTTCGGCTGAGCAGCGGATCTTTTTCCCCAGCTGTGCGGTATTATACTGAACTCCAATTAAAATCTTTAGAAAAGATTTTAATTGCCCGAAGGGCAAGGAGTTCATATGAGACTTGTTTTGTGATTTCGTTCCTTATAAATCACAAAACTGGCAGCGCCATTAGGCAATGCCTTCCTGATTAAAATCTTTGATTTTAATCAGGAAATAGTATTAATCAGAGCTTCCATGAGAAGGAGACATTATGAAATTCATCAAAACAGTTATCATTACGCTGCTGGTCATAGCGATCCTGTTCACCGGCATTTTTATGGCGGGGCGCTATGGCTGGAAGGTTTTCGGCTTCCGCGCCTGCGAGGAAGCGGCCATTACATCCGTGGACGTGAGCGAAAGCGCCGTCACGATCAAGGGCTTCTATCCCGGCTCCTTCCCGGAGGGCTTCTGCGGCTGCTACACCGAGGAACTGGGCGGCAAGCTGTATGTGGGCTTCCGTTTCAGCGCGGTATTCGGCATTTTTGAAACGGGGGACTTCCATGTCGCCATCCCCGTGGAAGGGGAAATCGACGAGGTCATCCTCAAGACGGGGGCTGGAGAAACCAGCATCTGGAAAAAGGAAGCCGCCGCTCCCGATGACGGAAGCAGTCACGACACCGCCGCGACCGAAGTGCCGACCGAGGCACCGACTGCGGCAGCGCCGGCACTCACGCTGCCCATTCTGGACGATATCGACGAAAACGTCATCCCCGGTATCTCCGGTTCCTCTCTGCGGGCGGTGCAGGTGGCCGTCAGGCTGCTGGACTGGGGTGTGAACACCGGCCTTGGTACGGATGAGATCGGCGAAGCGGCCGCCGCGTGGTTGGCCGCCAAGGGTGACGATCAGGCGCTGTGCGTGGAAAAACTGGAGCTGGTGGACTATGCCTATCAAGAGCTTCTGACCGACGAGGCAGACGACCTGCTGGACGTTGCCGGATGCGCGGATATTCACCGTTTCTGGGGAAGCGAGCCGGTAGAGAGCATTGAAGCCATCATGCAGGCGGCGGGTCTGCGGGGCTGACGAAACAGAAAAGGAGAGGTACGATATGCTGAACATTGAACATCTGACGAAAACCTATGGGGAAAAGAAGGCTGTGGACGACCTGAACCTGCACATCCGTCCCGGTGAGATTTACGGCTTCATCGGCCACAACGGCGCGGGCAAGACCACGACGCTGAAATCCGTGGCGGGCATTTTGCAGTTTGATGCGGGAGAAATTTACATCGGCGGCGATTCCGTTCGGGAAAAGCCTCTGGAATGCAAGCGGAAAATCGCCTATATCCCGGACAATCCCGACCTGTACGAGTACATGACGGGTATCAGGTATCTGAACTTCATTGCGGACATTTTCGGCGTGGATGCCGCTCTGCGGCGCGAGCGCATCCGCCGGTACGCCGACGCCTTTGAGCTGACCGGCGATCTGGCGCAGCCCATCGCGGCCTATTCCCACGGCATGAAGCAGAAGCTGGCCGTCATCGCCGCGTGGCTCCACGAGCCGCAGCTTATCCTCATGGACGAACCCTTTGTGGGCCTTGACCCGAAGGCGGCGCACCTGCTGAAAGGTATGATGCGGGAGATCTGTGACCGGGGCGGCGCGATCTTCTTCTCCACCCACGTGCTGGAAGTGGCGGAAAAGCTCTGCGACAAGGTCGCCATCATCAAGGGCGGCAAGCTCATCCGCTCCGGCACCATGGAGGAAGTCAAGGGCGACGACTCTCTGGAGGAAGTGTTCCTTGAGCTGGAGGGAGAATCATGCTGAAACTCTTGCTGAAAAAGCAGCTGATGGAAATTTTCCGCGCCTATTATTACGACGCGAAAAAGAACAAAGCCCGCTCCAGGGCGGCGACCGCTGCGTATATGGCTATGTTCGTAGTACTGATGGTGGTTGTTCTGGGCGGCATTTTCACGCTGCTTTCGGTCAAAAGGTGTGCGCCCATGGCACAGGCGGGGATGGGCTGGCTGTATTTTGCCCTGATGGGGCTTCTGGCGGTGTTCCTCGGCGTGTTCGGCAGCGTGTTCAATACCTATGCCAGCCTGTATCTGGCCAAGGATAACGACCTGCTGCTGTCCATGCCCATTCCGGTCTCCGTGCTGCTGACCTCCCGGCTGCTGGGCGTTTACCTGATGGGACTGCTGTACTCCGGAATTGTAATTCTTCCGGCGGTGATCGTCTACTGGGCGGTGGCCGGTGCGACGCTGGCAAACGTGCTGGGCGGCGTGCTGCTGACTGCGCTGATCTCCGTTTTTGTCATGACGCTGTCCTGCGCGCTGGGGTGGGTGGTCGCGAAGATCAGCCTGCTGAAGCATAAGAGCTTTGTGACCGTCGTCATTTCTCTGGCGTTTTTCGGTGCGTACTATTTCTTCTATTTCCGGGCAATGGCGCTGATTCAGGAGCTGCTTGCCAATCTGGCGGTCTACGGCGCCGCCGTCAAGGATGGCGCCTACCCCATTTATCTGTTTGGCAGCGTCGGCACGGGAGATGCCAAAGCGTGTATCATTGTGACCGTGTTTGTCGCGGCGCTGTTCGCCCTCATGTGGGCGCTGATCTCCCGCAGCTTCCTGAAAACCGCGACTGCCACGGGAAAGACCGCCCGGACGGTGTACCGGGAAACCACTGTGCGGCAAAAGAGCATTCCCGCTGCGCTGCTTGGCCGGGAATTTTCCCATTTCGGCGCAAGTCCCAACTATATGCTCAACTGCGGCCTGGGTACGTTCCTGATGCCGGTCTGCGCGCTGCTGATCCTATGGAAGGGCGGCGAATTCCTCTCCACGGTGGAGACCCTGCTTGACGGTCTGGAGGGGAGCGTGCCGGTGATGCTGTCCATCTGCCTGTGCGGGGTCGCTTCCATGAATGATATGACCGCCCCCTCGGTGTCGCTGGAGGGGAAGAGCCTGTGGCTCATGCAGTCCCTGCCGGTCACGCCGTGGCAGGTGCTGAAAGCGAAGCTTTCCATGCAGATCATTCTCACGGCAGTTCCCATGGCGCTGTGCATAGTGTGCGCGGCGGCGGTCTATCCGTTCCTGCCTGTGCAGCTTCTGATGATGACGCTGTTGGTAATGTCCTACGTGGTGCTGATGGCGCTGTTCGGCCTGCTTCTGGGAGTGAAAAATCCCATTCTGACATGGACGAATGAAATTTCGCCCATCAAGCAGAGCGCCCCCGTGATGATCGCCCTGTTCGGCAGCTTCGGCTATACGATATTGCTGTTCGTGGGCTACGTGGCACTGCCGGGGTGGAAGCTGGGCTTCTTCGGATACATGGGCTGCCTTGCGGGGCTGAATCTGATCCTGTGCGCCCTGCTGTATCTGTGGCTGAAAAAGAAAGGCAGCGCCCGGTTCTCCGAGCTGTAATAAGGGAAACTCTGATACTGAACTCCAATTAAAATCTTTAAAAAAGATTTTAATTGCCTGAAGGACATGGAGTTCATATGAGACTTGTTTTGTGATTTCTTTCCTTATAAATCACAAAACAGGCAGCGCCTTCAGGCGATGCCTTCCTGATTAAAATTAAGATTTTAATCAGGAAATAGAAAAAGCCCGCTGACCGAAATCAGCGGGCTTAAATCATATGAACTTATCGTATGCTATCGGAACTTGTCTGCAATCGCAGAATTGGGGACGCATTTTTGGCGTAAGCTCGGAGTAAATTGGCGTAAGTTGTGGCGTAAGCACCGACAATTTTGGGGCAATCAATAGAGCTTTGCGCCTGCCGGAATGTGAGGATCAACCATCAGCAAATGCAACTTTTCTTCGCCGTTTTCGTGATGCACGGCAGAGATGAGCATACCACAGGAATCGATGCCCATCATGGGGCGGGGCGGGAGATTGGTGATGGCGATGCAGGTCTTTCCAACCAGCTCTTCCGGCTCATAATACTCGTGAATTCCGCTCAAAATGACCCGATCTACGCCGGTTCCGTCGTCCAAAACGAACTTTAAGAGCTTTTTGGACTTCTTCACAGCTTCGCATTCCTTGACCTTTACGGCACGGAAATCACTCTTGGAGAAGGTGTCAAAATCGACCTGATTCTGGAACAGCGGCTCGATCTGAACATTGGAAAAATCGATCGGCTCGTCCTTAATCTCGATCTCGACCGTACCCTTAGCTCCGCCGATGATACCGACTTCCTCAGGCTTTTTCTCCGACTTGGGAGTGTCCAAAGGTTTCATTGTCGGGATTTTCGTGACCAGCCTTAGATGTTGTGCTGCGACACCGATCTGTGGGATTGTGCGGGGATGGCCTTTGAGCCGGAGCATGACGAAGTGGGTTGGGGATGATGCCCGTTTGTATGGTGGGCCCCAATGGAAGCGGGGATCGTTGCGGACACGACGGAGGTGTTCACAAATCATGGTGTCAACAGTCGAAAGGCTGTGACATAAATTTTTTACAAAGGAGTGAAAACCTATGAAAATGGCAAAACGTATCCTGTCTTTGGTCTTGGTTCTGGTGATGTTCGCATCGCTGAGCGTGACCGCATTCGCAGACACCCCCGCAACCCCGTATGTTCAGGTAACCGTTGAGAACTCCCGGAGCGGTGCTACCGACTCTTGGACTGTCGCTGCAACGACTGGTAAAAGTGTAGAATTTGCACTCGAGGCACAAAAAGGCACATTTTACCCCGATTGGGACCCGGTTGCAGATTACTATGATCCTTCTATCACGCACGATGTGTTGACTTCTTATGGTAGAGTTGGCGGCACGATGTTTGAGAAAGCTGGGTTTGATAAGAGCAAGGCTACTGACGTTGCTCTGCTGATTGCCGCTGGCTATGACCAGGAGACTATTGATGGTATTCAGTGGTGCACTGGCGAGTATCAGGGCTACGGGCTTGTCGATGAAGATGAGGCCGCTGGAACGTATACTTATATCTACGCCGGATACGATTGGACCTACAGCAGCACTAAGAGTGCGAAGATTTGGGACTATATGTGCTGCTATAATGTTCAGGCAGATGAAATCATTTACCTGAAGTATGGTTTCAACGTTACCGAGGAGTGGACCCAGGGCAATCGTCTTCCCTAATCGGAGAACGGATGCTTTAACAACTAAATAATGGTGAGGCGGCCCTGTCCGATGACGGGGTCGCCTCTTTTTTTGCAAGGGAATTGATTCCGATAAAAACCAGTAGTCTCAGCCAGTTCCCTTGTAAAGGGAGGTTGACGAAAATGAGTAGTACAGCATTGGTGCGCCGGTTGATGAGCTGGGTCCTTGCCATTTGTTTAATTGTGCCATATATACCTTCCCCAGCATATGCAGCGGAGGATGATAACGACACAGTAGTAGAAGAAGTATCGTCTGATGTTATTGAGGAAGCAGATGAAACAAGACAAGATATAGACCTTGCTGCAGAATCCGATGAGGAAACAGATAGTCTCAAAGAACGATAATCAAAGTCAAAGTGAAAAAGAATACGTTCTTTTCATTTTGCTTGCAAAGTGCTACCCTGTGATTGATGCGCAGCCTCAGTCAGTGGCAAGTACAAAGAGTTCGGTGAAGAAAGCCAGCCTGACAGTGAGTGCTACAGCGACAGGCAATGGCACCCTTTCTTATCAATGGTATGAGGTTGGGGAAAACGGAGCAGAAAAGCTCACAGATTCCACAGCAACAGCCAGTACCTACAAGGCAAAGCTGAAAAATCTCGGTGTTCGGAGTTTTTACTGTGAAGTAACGAACACAGTCAATGGGAAACGCTATTCCGTAAACACAGATACTGTCACTGTTACAGTGTACCAGACCTATGTGCAGTCCCTTGTCATAGCGGAAGGTGAAAATCAGGTTTGCAGGGAGTACGGCGATTGGCCCGGAAAAGAATCTGACGTTACTCTGGATTCTGCTGCAAAGTATACTTTGACGGTAGTACCTCTGAATACGACTGCGGCCAGCACCTATTCCATGACTATAAGCTATAATGGGGAAGCTGCTGAAGCTGGTGCGTTCCAGAGTGAGTTGACATTGGATACATCCAAACTTCCGGAAGGCAGCAGCTATTTTACGGTACAAGTAGGCACATATGATACAGCGAAAGGGGCTTACTTAGCCAGCGAACTCTATAGGTTTAATGTGACGATGACAGGTGACTACCGCCCTGTGATTGATGCGCAGCCTCAGTCAGTGGCAAGCACAAAGAGTTCGGTGAAGAAAGCCAGCCTGACAGTGAGTGCTACAGCGACAGGCAATGGCACCCTTTCTTATCAATGGTATGAGGTTGGGGAAAACGGAGCAGAAAAGCTCACAGATTCCACAGCAACAGCCAGTACCTACAAGGCAAAGCTGAAAAATCTCGGTGTTCGGAGTTTTTACTGTGAAGTAACGAATACGGTCGATGGGAAACGCTATTCCGTAAACACGGATACTGTCACTGTTCTCCAATTCAGGATACAACAAAAGTCTATATTGGCAATTTAGCGGAATCTAACACAGAGATGACAACTACCCCGTGCCCTCCGGCGGCACCACCACACGGCAGGCCCTCATTGACGAGATTTTGAGTGTGCAGACCTCCGACGGCGGCTGGGCCATCTCCGGGGACCGTGCCGACTCCGACATGACCGGCATGGCCCTGACGGCTCTTGCCCCCTACTGCAAGAAGGACCCGACTGTGAAGCAGGCCATCGACAAGGCCATTGCAAGGCTTTCCGAGATGCAGGACGATGACGGAGGATTCAGCACCACTTACGGCGACGGCAAGTATATTGCCACCAGTGAATCCACCGCACAGGTTCTCACCGCTCTGTCCGCTCTGGGCATCGATGGGGACACCGACTCCCGGTTCGTCAAGAACGGAAGCTCCGTGGTTGACGCACTGCTGCGGTACTATGTAAAGGGCGGCGGCTTCAAGCACATCATGGACGGCGAGATCGACGGCATGGGCACCGAGCAGTCGTACTACGCACTGACTGCCTACTACCGTTTCCTCTCCGGTAAGACGAACCTGTACGACATGACCGACATCATCGACATGGGCGGCGATGTGGTAACTGTGGAACCCACCGTTCCCGCTGCCACCGAACCTGCCCAGGCCAATACTCCCTGGTGGATCATTGTGGTCTGCATCTTTGGCGGCGTTGGCTGGGGTATCGTCATCGGCGTTGTCCTTGTTCCCAAGCTCAAGAAGAAAGATTGATTTGACCTCGCTGGGGGTGGGTTACGCCGCCCCCAGCAAAGAAAAATGCTGCATGTCCATTGGTGGCGGCAGCTCTGCCTGTGTGGCAGGAACCAATTAACTCAACGAAAGCCGGATCATCCCACGCTGCTCAGGATTCCCCCTCTGAGTTTGCCCAGCGACGGATGGCCGGTTTTTGTGTCAATGAGGTGGAACATGAAAAAGAAGAAAACCGCGAACCTGATTATGGTTCTGATTATCGCCGCCATCGCCATTGCCGGTGTGGTGACTGCGTTTATGCTGAAGACCAGTACCGGCGACGGTCTGGGCAGCCAGTATCAGATCCGGGAGCTGAAGGACAACGCCGTCATTACCCCCGGTCAGGAGGATCATGTCTGCACAATCACCATCGTCTGCGACACCATTCTGGACAACACCAATAATCTGAACGAGGAAAAGGCACCCTTTGTTCCCATAAACGGAACGATCCTCCCCAAGACGAAGGTCAGCTTTACGGAGGGGGATACGGTGTTCGAGGTGCTGAACAAGGTCTGTGAGGCCGCGGATATCCAGATCGAATACAGCTGGACGCCCATGTACAACAGCTACTATATCGAGGGCATCAACCACCTGTATGAGTTTGACGTGGGGCCGGAGTCCGGCTGGATGTACAAGGTGGACGAGTGGTTTCCCAACTACGGCTGCTCCGCCTACAAGCTGAAGGATGGGCAGGATATCGTCTGGTGCTACACCTGCAACGGCTACGGCGCGGACGTAGGCGAAGTGTGGATGGGGTAAACGGGTACATACACCCCGCCGCTTCTTCAGCTCCAACAGCTTCTATACCACCGCCGCCCACCGCATGAGCCGTCATGTGTTTGACGGTGCTATAATCGCGGAGGACGCCATTCATCTCTATAAAAAACAAGGAGGCAGCAACATGAAGAAATCTCGCATTGCCACGCTCCTGATATTTTTGTTGGTTATTCCGGTCACGCTGTACTTTGGCCTTCGGCTGACTGGCAGAGCCTACTATCTGACCAGCACTTTGGTCATTATTGAAATCATCATCCCGTTCCTGCTGGCCTTTGAAAGCCGCAGACCTCAGGCACGGGAGCTGGTGGTCATTGCCGTGCTCTCGGCTCTGGCTGTGGCCGCGCGGGTGGCCATACCGATTCCCAATTTCAAGGCGATCTTTGCCATCATTATGCTTTCGGGTATCGCCTTTGGCCCGGAGGCGGGCTTCCTGGTGGGCGCGGTATCTGCCTTTGCCAGCAACTTCTTTTATGGGCAGGGAGCCTATACCCCATGGCAGATGTTCGCCTACGGTGCGGGGGGAATGCTGGCGGGCTTTCTGTTCGCCAAGGGCAGGCTGCCGCAAAAGCGCTGGGTCATGGCCGTGTTCGGCTTTCTGGCCTGTGTCCTGTTCGTCGGCCCACTGTTGGACACCTGCACCGTGTTCCTGACCCTGCCTGTTATCAGCGCTCAAACGGCATGGCCGCTTTACATTTCCGGCTTCCCGGTGAATATCAGTCAGGGTGTCTGCACGGCTTTGACCATGGTGTTGTTTGGCCCCGCGCTGCTGGAGAAGCTGGATCGGGTGAAGCTGCAATACGGCATGACGGAGGACGGCAATGGGGTTTGAAACCTGCCATCCGGCGGTGAATTTCATCTTCTTTGCCGCCGCCATCTATGGGACTGTGAGTTTTATGCACCCGGTGTTTCTGGCAATAGTGTACGCCGGTGCCTTTGCCTACAGCGTCAAGCGCTGCGGCAAGCGGGCGGTGGCCTTCAACCTGTGCCTATTACCGCTGATTCTGGTATTCGCGCTGTGCTACAGCTCTTATCACCATTTCGGTGTCACAGTGCTGAGACAGAACTTCATCGGCAACAACCTGACGGTGGAAAGCTTCGTCTACGGTCTGGTGATCGGTCTGCGGTTTGCAACATTGTGCATGTGGCTGGAAGCTATATTCCGCGTGGTGACTTCGGACAAGGTGGTATACCTCTTTGGCAGGGTCAGCCCGAGGCTGTCGCTTTTCCTCACGATCCTGCTGCGGTTCATTCCCAGAGTCGGTCGGGAGGCGAGGAAAATCAATCTCGCCCAAAAGGGCATTGGCCGGGGCAGCAATCAGGGGAATGTTTTCCAGCGATTCATCAACTGCCTACGGATATTCTCTATGCTGATAACCTGGATGATTTCAGCGCTGGTGCAGGAATCCGATTCCATGCGTTCCCGGGGCAGCCTGCTCCGTGGCCGGACGGCTTTCTCTATTTACCGCTTCGACAACCGGGACAGGGCGTTTGTGATTACCCTGTTCACCTGCATCACCCTGACGGCCATGGGCGTGATACTGGGAGCCAGCAAGATGTGGTACAACCCCAGAATCATCTGGCGGCCATTAAACGGAATTGGCATGACAGCGGCCGTCGGTTATCTGGCGCTCTGCCTGCTGCCCCTTGGGCTGGAGCTTTGGACAGAGTATTGGTTCAATAAAGCAAGGAGAATTGCATGAGCAGAGAAAAGCTTTTCACTATTGTGCTGAACTGGGTGCAATTGCAATTTTGGCAATACTCTCACTATGACCATCGCGAATTAAAAGACTCGTAGCATCCGGATATTTTGAGAGCCTGAGTAGCTACGAGCCTTTGCACTTTATGTGATTGAATTGCTGCGTGCCAGACGATACGTGCGGCGGTACAAGAAGTCAGCTAGAAAACTCGCTACCTACTCGAATGCTCCAGCGCTCTGCGAATGTGCAACCATTCCACTTGCAGCCCTTCTTCATTTTTGACGATAACTCGCTTTTGCTCGATTGCTTTAATTAGGGCCTATCTGGAAACTCAAACCTCATATATAAATTGCACAAAATCCAAAAATGCAGTAGAATAAAAGAAAAAGCATAGAGGTGATCTTATGGCAGCAAGGCGATACGAGCTGACCGATACCCAGTGGGACAGAATCAAAGATCTGATTCCGCGAGCCAAGACCGGCAGACCACCAAAGGATGACAGGATGATGCTCAATGCCATGCTCTGGCTGGCCAGAAGCGGCGCGGCCTGGGCGGATATCCCTGCACGGTTTGGGCCACATCAGACCGTTTACAGCCGATTCTGCAAGTGGCGTGACGACGGAACCCTTTTGCGCATTTTTCAGGAATTGAATGCGGATGCAGACTATGAGAACCTGTGTATCGACAGCACGAGCATCAAAGCACATCCGCAGAGTGCGGGTGCAAAAAGGGGGCTGTAAATTCGGAAAACAACCAGTTTATCGGTGTAAGTCATGGTGGAAAGACTACAAAAATCCACGCTGTTGTGGATGCTTTGGGGAATCCCGTCCACTTTCTGCTTACCGGCGGAAACATCTTTGATGCCAGTGCCGCCATTGATTTGCTTTCGGAAGTGAATATTTCCGGCAGCAACATTCTGGGCGATAAAGCATACGGAACAAAGTCCATTCGCGCCTACATCTCGGAGCAGGGAGCATCGTATACGATCCCACCCAAAAGCAATGTGATCGAGCCTTGGTTTTGTGATTTCCACACCTATAAGGAACGCCACCTGATTGAGTGTTTCTTCAATAAACTTAAAGTTTTCCGCAGGGTCGCTACACGCTATGATAAGCTTGCTGTGTCCTCTCTTGCTTTTGTCCATCTTGCTTCCATTTGGATTTTGTTGAAATAGTACAAGAATACTTTGTTTTCAGATAGGCTCTAATAAACAATCTATTTTCTAACACGAATCTTGCTTTATAGTCTGGCAATCTGTATAATCATAATAAAGACAAGGTACCGTATGAAGGATTATAACAATATTTGTATCATTATGGGTTAGGGGGTTCACAATGGAAAAAGAGAACAAGGCAGACTTGTGTTCTGTGTTGGTAAAATTAGGACTGGCTGTTATGTCAGTTGCCTATCCACAGACTGGTTCGCAGGCGAGTCTTGCTAGTGCTGGTGTCGATGTTGTGCTGTCTGTGGTTAAATCGGTTGGCCTGTTAAAAGAGGAAAAAGATGACAGTATCGATGGTCAGTTGAAAGAGTGCATAGCGAATGTGCTTGCTCGTATACAAAGCAGTAGACTATCCGATACCCACAGGAAACTGATGGAAAATTACATCGTTCCTCGATATGAGTCCTGGCGGGGGAACTGCGTTAAGGGAGTTCCAGCGGATGATATCGAGAGTCTATTCCTTGAATGGACTAACACTGGAGAAGCGAACCGTGAAATGTATTTGACGGAGTTAGATATCCGTAGTATTGATGATTTATTCATGGTGTTATTTAAAGAAGAACTTTTCAAACACCAAGGACTTGCTGACTGGTATGAAATGCAGCAGATTGAATCTCTGGATCAGAGATTCAATGAGGTGTGCAATTTATTTTGGGGGAGAATGGGAACACTTGAAGATCGGATATCCAAATTGGAAAATCCAATAAATCCGAAGATCGAGGAGATATTAAGGAGTAATCCCAGAGAACTGCTATGGGAAGCATCAAAGTCCGTCTATGAGATTTCAAAACAAGAAGGGCAGCGCTTTGCCTATGATATTATTGACCGCCTACTACCGAATGGATATATACCTAAGCTGACTGTGCCGATAGAAGGAAAAACAGAAGGCGGCCAGTCTGCGCCATTAGCAGAGCTATGCAAAGCCATAAATGGTCATGTAGCGATAATAGGCAATGGGGGAACGGGAAAGACTACTTTCTTGCACTACTTAATTGAACAATCATTTGCACAAAGTCCTGAGAAATTCTCCGATTTGCTTGTTTACATTTTTATTGAACTTAACCGGTGTCCTACAGATATCGTGCATTGGCACAACGATCCTTCACGGAAAACAAAATTTATTACGAGATACATTGGTGCACTTCTTGAAAATCATGTTTCTCTCGATACGGTTGATGATAGAATTCTGGAATACGTGGAAAAAGAACTTCAGAAGAGGCCTGACGGTGGAAAGCCACAATATGTATTGTTGCTAGATGGATTCAATGAGGTAAAAATTGATGAGGGATATAGTATCCGCAGTTTGCTTAGCAATGAGATATCCACAATAAAAAAATATGACAATGTCAGGATTATCACAACTAGTCGTGAGACTCAGGCAGCATACTATGCAGCAGGCTTTACCAATATTCGTGTAACCGGACTTAATGATTCGGTTATTATTGAGCATCTTCGCGGATGTGGGAAACAAGAATATTTTATTGCAGAGGTGATGAATAATAAACATTTGGTGGAGTGCTTAAGAACCCCTCTGTATTTGTGTATGTTCGCATCTAGTGGAGAGAATACACTTCTTCCTGAAACGCAGGGAGAAATCCTTTATTTCTTCTTTCACCGTAACTCTTCTTTTTATAATATCCGAAAAAGAGCTGTAGAAACTCGAACAAACCCTTTGAATGAATTGCAGACGCAACTGGTATTGGATTTTATTCTTCCATATATTGGAGCTTGCTTTGAAAGTGAGGATATTTTCTCTGTCAACGCTGGCAACTTCGGGCACATGATATTGAAATCAGTAGAAGCGGTTCGAGAACTTTTCTTAGATGCTGGGAGCAACCCTTTTGTGGATTTTCATTATTCCAAGAATTGCTTGCAATCCACACTGGATTCTTTAGTTGAAGGAGATATTGTCAAGACCACTGATGTTATTAAGTGCGTATTTGATTACCTTGGAATTATCTATCAGTATCAGATCAATGAAGGCAGTTACGTTGAACGAGTAAGATATGCTTTCTGTCATCACAGTTTCAGGGATTATTTCTCTGCAATATGGACTGTGCAGTTACTCAGAATGCTTCCGCAAGTGAATCCAAGCAAATTTATAATAAAATCTGAAGGATCGGATGCATCTTACGGTAAAACACTGAATACCAGCTTCTGGCCTTTGGAAAAGGTCGCACTGATTAGTGAAATCCTCATGGAGCATCGAAACAAGCCCTACTTAGAGAAACAGATTGGCAATTGGTATACACCCAAACCGGATAATGATGAGCAGGCTGTTTTGGCAGAGGCTTTAGATGTGTGCCGCAAGCTTTGCAAGAAGACAGACATTCATTATTTGCAGGAGAATTTGCTGTCGTCCATACTCTATGGAAGAAAGGAACTAACATATGTAGATTTGCATGGCCTGGATCTGTCTCATAGCAATTTCTTTAATGTGATTTGCAGCAGAAAGAGCTGCTTTGGTAAAGTAGGCACGAATTTTAGTGGGGCAGTACTGCACGAAGATTGCTTCCATCCTCAGAATCATCAGGACAATATCATCGAGTATATCTATTATGAAAAAAAGTGCCTTACTCTAGATGATTCCGGACTGATTAAATGTTGGGATATTGTTTCTGGTAAATTTGAATATGAAATCTATTCAGGGGATCCGGTTGGTAACAGGGATAACTCAACCAGAGGATATATGAAAATTTCTCGAAACAAAAGATGGTTGGGGGTGAAAGTGCAGGAATCATTAAGTAGTGGAATGTCGATTAAACTAAATATATTTGATTTGGATTATCCACAGAAACCTCCCATTTGCATTATTCCTGAAGGGATACACAGCGTTCTGTCTTTTTTTGCTTTTTCCGATGATAGTGAATCTATTGCCCTAATTTGTGATGCAAACCAAGCATTTTGTTATGAGCTGTCCGGAAATTTGCTCTATAAGAAGGTTTTTCACGGTATCTATAGGAATAATGAAGTGTATTTTTCGACAGCGGGGGCACTTGCTTTTATCTTCTCTTATGAATTTGACCCATGTGCGAACTCAAATTTTAATAATGAGGAGTATGACGAAGGTCTAGGCGAGGACTGTGATGATGTAGCAGATGATTTTGGGGTTCCATGTTCAATTTGGAAATGGAATATGGAAACAGGTGAACTTGCAGAACTTTATTGTTTCTTCGGTGCAGCTCATATGCATCCGACTGCTACATATCTGACTGGAAAAAACGCTTTTTTGATATATGATGGTGACAATAATCAAATTGAATACTTGAATTGCAACACTTTAAGAGAAAGAACGGTTTTTGTGCCAATTACAAGAGAGAACCAAGAACCGCCTGCAGCATTTCATCATTATGCGGAGATGCCAGCGATGTGTATGATTATGTATTCAAATTGTTGCTACTTAGCAAACATTGAATCAGAGATCAACGGGAACAACGGTGTTTTGAAGTGTTTTACTATTAAGGGCATAGAAAAAAAGCTGGAAGAAAAGGGCGTGAATGCGCAGCTTCATTTTTCGACTAATGTAGCACCGTCTAGCACACAGTTTCTTGCGTTCGATGACAATGCAAAAACCTATGAGTGGGATTCAGAAAATGACACAATACGCGCCAAGTACAATGAGGCCTATTATGACACGGCCTATCTGTCTGTAAGCTCCGACAGATCCAATGCTTTCCTCGTACACGCCTATAATGGTATTTCACAGTTTTCAAGTGAGCCGCTTAAACTGGAATATCAGTATTGCTATCAGGAGCACGACTATACTGTCAACGTTACTGCTTCTGATGAAACGAACAACCGGATAGCACTTGCGTTTGCTGACCTTGGACATGAAAAAGTTATCGTAATGAATCTGGAGACCTATGAAGAGAAAACTATTTTTTCTACAATCATGCCTTCAGAAACAGTGGTTGACTTGTCTTTTAGCCACAATGGGGATTACGTCCTTATTACAACGCAATATAAGTGCGTAGAATTCAACCTGATTACGGGTGAAGAAATGATTGTAGCTCGGTCAGCTGGGCAGGAACGCTTTTTGTACGGTAACTACTCGGGAAAATGGATTGAAGTAACAGTTACTGAAGGATCAGAGGAAGGACTGCCAACCCGGTGTGAGTTCTATTCCAAGGTAGCGAAATATGCAGGTTTCGAGTTCAGCAAGGAATGGTACTACATTGTTCCATATTTACCGGAAGAGCTGTATACATATTATGTGCACGGAAATGGCGATATCGGTAAAGAGGGACCCCATGACGAAAATGGGATCCAGAGGTACAGACTCACGCGCGGTTTCTTTTTGGAAGATAGGCCTGAATTTGCACGGATATTGAAGCCTGAATGTTATCAGGTGGCCGGTGACTCCGTTACACCATTATGTGTTCACTTTGGCAGACTTGAGATGATATGTGTACGACACAAGAAGGCATTGGCTTCACAAAAAGGAATGGAGAATCTCATAACCTATATGTATTTGGATGAAAAAATGGGGGAGGCAATTTTGGCTCGTGATAGTGCTGACCTTGCATGGGTATCTAATTTGAGTAGTGCGACTTACGAAATATTATGGGGAGTGTTTGATCGTCATATTGGGAACGACAAGGGGTATTATAGTTGGAACTATGTTGCACCGTGGCAAAACAATAAGATGATTGGATGCTTTGAAACATTCCATGTCACGCTGATAGACCGGGATACAGGAGAGCTATCGGTTCCGGTTGAATATGAGCCTGGACTGGCATTGGCTGGCTGCGATTTCTCAAATATCAGAGCTAATGATAGTGTTAAAGAACTGATAAAAAATACCGGCGGTGTGATATAATCGACATAATGAGCCGATGTAGACTCAAAATTATGAACAAATAGCAGTACATTCCTGTTTGAAAATGTGCTAGCACTTAATAACTACCCATATGCAAAATAGCCAAACCCGAAGCCATAGGCTTGCATGTTGGTCGAGATAGTTATGCACATTCCTTTCTAAAAATATTCTAGCTAGAACAAAACGGACTAAGGGGCAGTCTCGTTGGGAGGCTGCCTCGAAAAATACAAGACATGGTTCTTACGTGAACCGGGTCTTGGCTTATGCGTGCATGGTGAGGGTGCATTCTCAAGGGCAAAAGTTCTGAGTTAGACTGGTGACGAGAATGGGAAGGTAGGCTGAAGTTCGCTTTCTTTGTTTTACTGTTTAAGCGAGTGCCTTGAAAACCTTGGATAATAATTTCTGGGGTGTCCCGTTAGCAAATCCAAAAAGATGCCATCAAATCCAAAATTATGGTATATACAAGTTA
>OLWH01000093.1_pt1 | contig 49363 bp, 45 predicted proteins | sample 1673381 | NCBI WGS metagenome assembly OLWH01 (sample SAMEA103958110, study PRJEB25191) | human gut metagenome | reverse complement strand
CACAAAGGCATGAACGAGAGCTTGGAGTAATTTACTCCGGCTCTTTTTTTATGCCGCTAAGGAGGAAACGGTATGTATTACGACCAGAAGGAAAGCGGAAAGAGAATTGCTAATTTGCGAAAGAAGGAAGGGCTGACACAAGAGCAACTCGCAGAAAAGTTGAGTATTAGTTACAGCCTGCTGGCAAAGGTAGAGAGCGGCTCCAGAGCAGCGTCGATTGATCTTCTTGTGGAGATGAAAGCTTTTTTTAATACGACGCTGGATTATTTGGCTTTAGGGATTGAGCCAATGACAGAACCATCCAAACACGAAGATATGGTTTATAAAAATCAAGCTGAACAAAAAATTGCAGAGTTAGAGCAGAAATTCAAAGAACTCAAAGAGATTATCCTCTGACTTGCACGAATTGTGTTAGTTGCAAAGCCCGACTTGCACTAATTGTCCATAAAAAGCCAAATCCAAAACCAGTACAATTTAGATACAGCCAAAGAAAACGGCTGATTGTTCCTTGAAAATTAAATAGTCATTCATCAGATACATTCCTGTTGTCGGTGCGAGAGCATCAGCCACATCAGCGATACGCAATGATCTGCTACTTAGGAGATAGAGTCACCTACGTTACTTTTGTCTGTCCTTCCTGTAGCAAGAGCGAGAACTATCGGCTCGTAAATATCGGGTTGCTCCCGATACGGCAATGAAAGCAACAGGCACAATGATACTTCTGCCCAGCCACAGCCCCTTTTCTCTTTTCAGGGAACGGGGATCACGCAATGGGGGTAGCCCGGTGAGAACCACGGGGAGGTTAGATTCCTATGGAGTCGGTTAGCAGCTGACCGTCTGATGATTTCCCAGACAGTATTATGTCTCCCAGGGGTGTCGAGGACAAATATGGGAACGACATAGTAAACATGAAGGGGCAGTCGCTGCCCCTCTTACATAAGACGATGAAAGGAGGGCTAACAGGTGATGAATATAAATTGGGAATACCGCCGTGGCGATATATATTTGGCTGACTTGTCTCCGTTCTGCGGTTCTGAACAAGGTGGTGTTCGCCCGGTTGTTGTTATTCAGAACAACACCGGCAATCGGCACGCCCCTACTCTGGTTGTGGCAACTGTCACAGCCAGAACCAGAAAAAAGACAAAACAGCCAACCCATTTTCTGATTAGAGATAACCCGGCTCTCAGCAAACCTTCTATGGTGTTGTTGGAGCAAATCAGAACCATTGATAAGCAGCGAATTGAAAGATATTTGGGTAGAGTTACCCGACAGGAAATGTTCGGTATCAATAGAGCGTTGCTTGTCAGTCTGGATTTGAATACATCCTCTCGTCAGTGAAAACTATGGGCAGACCTACCTTTGTTGGGCTGCCTATACTTTTGCCGATGAGGTTCCATGAATAGCTCAGGGAGATTTTGGCAAGAATGATAAACGAAGGTGGTGATTGCAGATGACAAGAAGTGAAGCGACAAAATCTACAGCAGCTGAACAGCTGGTGGATATTCGAGATGTGAAAATTGATCGCTCTTTGCCGAGTGAGGAAAGAATCAAATCCTTTATCGAGCAGATTAAAAATCCTTACCAGTTCAAAGTAGGCAACACGGTTGTGAGAGTGTCGTTTGCAAATACGCAGAATACGATTACTGACAACTTCATCAACATGATTGCTTCTATGTAACGGATAAATCCGTTGGCAGAAATTGGCGAGATACTAATGCGGTAACAAACTGGATTTTCGCAGTCCGCTATGGTAACATAGCCTTGGACAAAATCATGCGAAAACTCCGGTTTGTTTTTTCAGCTTCGGACGATTAACAAACAGGAGTGGCACACTATGCAAAAAAGTATTGATAAGATTTACTATGCCGCCATTTACCTGCGTTTATCGAAGGAAGATGGTGACCTTTCTTCTGGCGAGAAGAAAGAAAGCAACAGTATCGCTAACCAGCGAAAGCTGATTGAAGATTATTTGAGCAGAAACCCTGAGATCACTTTGGTTCAGGAGTTCTGCGATGATGGTTATACAGGTGCTAATTTTGACCGTCCTGACTTTCAGCGAATGATGGAACAGGTCAAAACAGGAAAAATCAACTGCATCATTGTCAAAGACCTTTCTCGTTTTGGTCGTGACTACATTGATTCCGGCAGATATATCGAGAAGATTTTTCCGTCCCTGGGCATCCGTTTTATTGCCATCAACGACAACTACGACTCTGCACAGTCTCAGCAGGTAGGCAACGAAATCATTCTTCCGTTCAAAAACCTGATTAACGACTCTTATAGCAGGGATATTTCCATCAAGATTCGTTCCAATTTGGAGACCAAGAGAAGAAATGGCGAATTTGTTGGAAGCCATGTAGTCTACGGCTACCGTAGATCTGACAATGATAAAAACAAACTGGTCATCGACCAGACTGTTGCTCCGGTCATCCAGAGCATTTTCAGCATGAAGATGGATGGCTTCAGTCCTGCACAGATTGCAGACAAGCTGAATAAAGACGGTGTTCCGTCTCCTTATGAATATAAGAGACAGAGTGGTTCCAAATACCAGTCTGGTTTCAAGAAACAGATTCAGACCGATTGGGGCGCAAAAGCGATTTATCGTATTTTGAAAAATGAGATGTACACCGGCACTCTGGTTCAGGGAAAGACAACGACTCCAAACCATAAAATCAAAAGCAGAACAACAAAAGATGAAGCGGATTGGATGAGAACGGAGAACGCACATGATGCGATTATCTCTCCTTCCGTTTTCGATATGGTTCAGAAGCTCATGCTTGAGGACACAAGAAGTCCTTCGGGCGATAATTCTGTGCATCTGTTTTCAGGTAAGGTGTTCTGTGCTGATTGCCAGAGTACCATGACCAGAAAGAAAACCAAGTCCGCAGGCAAGGAGTATGTGTACTTCGTTTGCAATGCCAATAAGGTAGATCGCAAGGTATGTGATGCACACACCGTAAAGGAACAGGTTGTTTACGATGCTGCTCTTGCGGTCATTCAGGCACAGGTTTCTCTTGCCTTAAACTTGGAAATTGCCCTTGGGAAATTGAACGGTATCTCTTGGGAGCGCCGTGAAATGGAGCGTATCGCTTCAAAAATTGCCAGACAGGAAGAAGTTATCGAACACAACAAGCAGATGAAAGCTCATGTGTACGAGGACTTCAAGACAGAAATGATTACTCGTGAGGAATACTTTATTTTTAAGGCTGAGTTCGACAAGAACATTCAGGAAGCCAAAGAAGCTATTGCCCGTCTGGTAGGTAATAAAAATCAAATCAGTTCCGGTCTCACGGAACAGCAGAGCTGGCTTGCACAGTTCAGAGAATACGAAAACATTCAGGAACTGAACCGCAGAGTCGTAGTCAATTTCATTGATAGAATTGAGATTACCGAGGATAAGCAGGTTCATGTTGTTCTGAATAACGCAGATCAGTTCCAGGCGATTATGGAGTTCCTGGAGGAAGAAAAAGCGAAAGCCGACGCAAAGAAGGTGATTTCGTTCATAAGGGAGGTGAGCTAAATGGCAAGACCGTCAAAGCGCCGTCAACAGGCATTAGCCAGTCAGACCGCTGCTGCGGAACAGTTTACTGTCGTTCACAAGACTGCTATCTACGCTCGTCTTTCTCGTGAAGATAATCTGAATAGCTCTGATTCTATCGAAAATCAGCTGGCATTGCTCAATGAGTATGTAAGCAATCGTCCGTATCTGCAACTGGCAGGAACATTTGTTGACAATGGCTACACTGGAACGGACTTTGACCGTCCTGAATGGCAGAAGCTGATGGAAGCAGTTCAGGCAAAAGAGATTGACTGCATCGTAGTAAAAGACCTTTCCCGACTTGGACGTAACTACATCGAGACCGGTGAGTTTCTTGAAAAAATCTGTCCGTTCTTCGGTATCCGTTTTATTGCTATCAATGATGGTTTTGATACAGATACTGTAGAAGCAAGTGGTCAGCTGTCTGTATCCCTTTCCAATATCATCAATGATTACTATGCCAAGGACATTTCTCGCAAGGTATCTTCTGCCCTGAGAAGCAAGATGGAAAACGGCGACTTTATTGGCGCATGGGAAAAGTACGGATACATTAAAGACCCAAACAATAAGAATCAGCTGATTATTAACCCTGAGACTGCACCTGTCGTAAAGCAGATTTTTCTGTGGCGTAGCGAAGGTATGAGCTATATGGGTATCAACAAGAAGCTCAATGACAGCGGTGTTCTCTCTCCGGGACAGTACAAAGCGAACCGTGGCATTGTTACGAACAACAATCAAAAAGACCGTGTTATCCTCTGGAACAAGCACATGATTACTGAGATTCTGAAGGATATTACTTATCTGGGTCATTTGGCTCAGAGAAAGGCTTCTCAATGCTTGTATGCCGGTATCTCCTTCCACCGTACAGAGGAACAGGACTGGATCATCGTTGAGAATACCCATGAACCTATTATTGAGCAGGAACTGTTCGATAAGGTCCAGGCTATCAACAGTGCTGCCGCAGAAAAGTCAAAAGCAAACAGTGGTAAATACGACCACTTACCGAAAGCTGTAAACATCTATGGGAAGAAATTCACCTGTGCTGACTGTGGCTCCGTAATGAAACTTGTCCGTTCTTTCAGCACAAAGAAAGACAAGGTGTACTTCACCTTTAAGTGTCCGACCTATGCTGAGCATGGCACAAGAGCTTGCAATGCAAAAAAGATGCGTAAAGCAGACTTGGATGAAGCTGTTCTTTCTACCATTCAGGCACAACTTGACCTGTTTGTAGATATGCAGGACAGTCTGCATCAGCTGCTGGCTATGAAGAAAGCTATGGCAAAGCAAAACGGGCAGAAAGATGAAATCAAATCTTTGCAAAAGAAGCTCGACCATAAAAAAGGTTTGTTTGGAGGTCTTTACCGAGATTTGCGTGAGGGACTTATCTCTGATGAGGACTACGCACAGACCCGTGAAGTTATTCTGGGTGAAATCGAACGCTTGGAAAAGCAGTTGGCAGAGCTTGAGGGAACCACGAACAGATTTGAAGAACAGCTTCGTGGTGAAAAGAAATGGGCTGAACTTGTAAAGAAATATCATCATGCCACCGAAGTTACTGCCGAAATGGTGGATGCAATGATTGTTTCTATGAAGATGAACAAAGATAGCTCCCTGAGTATTGAGTTCAACCACATGGATGAGTTCAAGGCTATCTTCGATACTATCGACATTCTCAGAAAGGAGGTTGCGTAATATGAAAAAGAGCATTGGCATCTATCTCCGTCTTTCTCTGGAAGATGTGGACAAGAGAACCAACAAGGCAAAGGATGAAAGTAACAGTATTGTTGCACAGCGTCAGCTGATCCAGCGACATATCGAACAAAACCCTTACCTTTCTAATCTGCCACAGATGGAGTTCTGCGACGACGGCTTTAGTGGCACGAACTTTGAGCGACCGGACTTTCAGAGAATGATTGACCTTATCCGTGCCGGTGAAATCCATATCGTGATTGTCAAAGACCTTTCCCGTTTTGGTCGTGACTATCTGGAAGTAGGTGATTACCTGGAACACATTTTTCCGTTCCTTGGTGTCAGAATGATTTCCATTAACGACCATTATGACAGCGAAAAGTATCTTGGCAATACCGCAGGTATGGACATTGCCTTTCGTAACCTGATTTACGATTATTACAGCAAAGACCTCTCCAAAAAGGTCAAGTCGGCTATGAGAACAAAACAGCGTAATGGTGGCTATATCACCTGCTGTACTTATGGCTACAAGGTTTCTCCGAAAAACAAGCATCAGATGATTATTGACCCCGAAACGGCACCGATTGTACGCAGGATTTTTACCGATGTTATCACAGGTAAATCCACCAGTCAGGTTGCCAGAGAGTTGAATGCCGAGGGCATCCCTACTCCGCAACAGTATAAAGGTGTTGCCAGAAGAAAAGATAGTCCTTCAAAAGCATTATGGACACATAACCGAATATTGGATATGTTGAAGAATATCAAGTACACCGGTTGCATGGTGAATCACACTCGTGAGAGCATGGTAATCCGTGCGAAGTCCCAGCGCAGAGTTCCAAAGGAAGACTGGATTTATCACGAGAATGCCCACGAAGCCATTGTGACAACAGAGGAATTTGAAGCAGCACAGGCAGCTCTGCGTAAGGTAAAACCCCATATTAAGAAGAAAGCCGAGAACCTCTTTCCATTCTATTGCGCCCATTGTGGTCGTAAGCTCCAAAGGACTTTTGGCACAGATGTTCACTTCTATTGTGTAACTCCATATTGGGACACGGATGAAGAACTGTGCAAATCAGTTAGATGGGACAGGACGGATATTGAGGAAGTTGTTTTGGCTTCGTTAAAGGCTCAAATTGCCGTTATGACGGTCGAATCTGTCGGCAAGACCCAGAATACCATATCCGAAGGGACATTGCTTAGACAACGCCTAAAGGCTCTTACAAGCGAATTGGAAAGTGGTGATACCCAGAAGGTTCAAAGCTATCTGGACTATCGTGAGGGTCGCATAACAAAGGAGGATTTTATCGTTCTCCGTTCTGAGCGTGAAAAACGCATGGAAGAATTAAAAGTTCAGATTGCGGAAACAGAAGCTGCGTATGAAGATTTTCTCGAAAAAGAAAATCAGACAAAGCAGGAACAGGCAATCATTGAGCGTACAAGTTCCATGAATGATGAAGCTCTGAAAGAACTGATGTATGATGCGGTTGAGCGTATCAATGTCACGGACAATCAGAATATTGAAATCATCTGGAAGTTCGATGATCTGTTTGCAACAGCATAACAAAGAGCCAGTCAGAAACGACTGGCTCACATCTTTGAATAAAATGTCGATTTTTGTCCTAAAATGACTCAATGAGTAGGACGGGTGTGAAAGCTCCGAAAGCTGAAGAATCCTTATATTTCAATGCTTTTCGGGGCTTCACAAAAATTTTTTGCACCTGATTGACACAATCAGACGATCTGGGCAGGATCGTCATTCCGAAGGAGATCAGAAGAACCCTCCGTATCCGCGAGGGCGACCCGTTGCAGACATCATTGACACAGTGGGAGAGATTCTGCTTTTCTATGTTGGATTTGGCTAAACGGCGGGGGTGGTAGGGGTACATAGGGGCAACAAGCAGGGGCGAGACCGTGGGGATCCGGAAAGGAAAACAAGAAGTAAAATGCCGCCCGGTGGTCATCTGCGACCACTGGGCGGCGGCTTTTTAATTACTGTTGCAGCGCACAAATGCGGATTGCATCGTATAGTTTGCATTTTCCCTTGGCGGTGGGAGGTCTTTGCCTCAGCGCACAAATGCGGATTGCATCCCATGAAGCCCGGGTTCATCAGCGTACCGGCAAACTTTGCCTCAGCGCACAAATGCGGATTGCATCGGCAATATTGCACAAAAATGCGATATCCTTTTTTGCAGATTGCGCTGTGAGTCGGTAGATAGCTTTTCAGGTATCACAAAAGATGCCTGCGCTGACTATTTTCCCGTGCTCTTCTACTGCCAAGGCAACCAACGTTGCCATTATCGGCAGTCCCGGACGGACAATCGACCGGTTTTTTATGGTGCGAACTGCACCGGTTTCTTCTGTAAACTTCTGCTTCGCACTTACGCGCGGATGCTTTTGCGGATTCCCATACTGGAAAGTGTTTTTGGCATTTCAGACAATCTTCGGATTGACTGATCGTGGTATTGAAGAAATTGCGGATAGTCTCGTTGTAAGGATTGCAGATTGTATGTCCCTGCCTGTGAATCAAAGTGCTGCAGCAGGAAAGCAGAATAAAGATCTCTCTGAACACGCTGGGCATCCGGCATTGTGTTCCATCGCTGTGACAGCGGCTTTGGAGTATATTCACCGGTCAGATGATTGTACTGGCTGGCTTTGGCCGATAGCGGCACATAGATTATCCCCGGGAGGCCGAGAGATTCACACTTTTGTTGCAGTATTCCAATCAGGGTCGAAGGTGCCTTGTTTGCGATAGATTTTCCGAAGCGTTTCTTTTGCTTGAATCTTCCGGTTTTTTCGGATACCGCAGTCTCTTTTGCACGATGTGCCAGCGACGACCACTTCATTTCTTCCACATAGAAACAGTCTCCCAATGAAAGCAGATAATTGGCCAATTCCGTGTGCTGGCGCTTTCTGGTTTCAGCTTGGGTATGCTGGAGATAGGCAAGTTGCCGCTGCAATTTGCAATATGCCTTCGATTTATTTCGTGTCAGTTTGACATCTCTTCTGATTGTTCCGTCCGTATTGTAATTTCCCGGATTGGTACTCCTCCGGCTTCGATCCATTTTCCGCTGGAGACGACGCTTTTCCTGCTCAATATTCTGTACCTGATCCGCTAATTCCACAAGATCTGCTGTGGTCTCTGCTGAATATGCCAGCGTTTGCGGGCCAATGTCCAGACCAACTGCCCCATGTGCAACCGGGTGCTTTATTTCTCCGGCATTCCGGTCGTATTTTATAGCAGGCTTTCCCTCCAGAGAAAGCTGCACATACCATCGGTCTTTGCTTTTCCCGGGTTTTCGAAGAATTCTGACATATTTTACCCTGCGGGAGAGCATTTCCGTTTCATAAGCGTTATCGGGGGACAGTTTAATCGGAAGCTCCAAATTTTTCCATCTGATGTGCGTCCCGCAGAAGGTAATCTCAGCGCCGCCGCTCTCGCCTGCTTTGGAATATCCGCGCAGAGAATGTACGTCTCCAAAGCGTTTAAAATGCACTTTTTTGCCTTCGGGCTTGAATAAATACTTCTCAAACGCAGCCCAAACTTGCGGTGCAATGCCATGTACGGCAACGCAGGAACCGATGTTGTCACTAAAATGCTTGTAATAGAATTTCATATCGGACTTGAAGCCGTACTCTGTGAATTTTGCATTCTTCAGAATCTGATTCCGTTCTCGATACAGATCATTTAATCTCTGCCTGCTGCCTGAATCTTTCCAATCGAGCGAATGAATCTGCTCCAAAATCTTTTTATATTCGGGGGTCCGCTCCAACTCATTAAGTTTTTTGAATTCCGCCCGTACCAACGTATTGTAAATCTGGCGGGCAATTTCAAAACGCTTGGCAAGGCGGTCTTCCTGCCATTTTTCCAATTTGAGCGGCAATGTGAGACAACAGGTATCCGTTGTACATTTCTTCACAGGAATCCCCCTTTTCTTCGTTATCATGTTTATTATAGGCCAAAATTCACAAATTTGCAAGGGGTTACACTCCAAATCCCGAAACAAGGCTTTCCACCCGCCAAAAACGGGCCACAGCACCCCGCGTATCTGCACACAGAATACCCCGGAGAATGATTGGCTCGTGCCGTGCGTCTTTTCTCCATTGTTCCATATAAAATCCCCCCATCTGCGATTATTATATCACAAATGAGGGGATTTCGGTAGTTTTTTTGACAAGCTGGGCCCGGATCCATTGCATTGCAATAGATTCGGGCCGTCCTCTCTGTGTCAGCAAGGGCAACACATGTTGTCTTATTCTATACCAAATGCTTCGGGATGCCAGATGCCGAGTTTGTAATTTGTAAATACATTTATGCCGCAGCGTTCGCATTGACCCTCTCAATCACCTGTCGAATGCCTGCCCACACAGACAGGTCTGTGAACACTTCCACGATGCTGCCGTAGTCGGTAAACGGTGCTTCCTGCAAAACGGACAGGTCTTTCATCATGCCGTTATGGACGATGTACTCCACGATTTGATTCACAAAGTAAATCTGCCTGCTATCAAGGGTCGTATCATTCAGGTACTGCGCAAATGCCTCCTTTGCTGCGTTCATATCAAGTCCGACAATTTCCCGCACGAACTCGCCCAGCGGCTTCTGGCCGTACTCAGCCACATAATCCTGTTTCGTACCGACCTCGCTCCAGAGTGCTTTCTCCAGCGCCTGCACATCTTCCACTGTCAAAGGGACATTACCCTTTAGTTTGGCAATAACGGCGTCATTCATGTGCTGACGCACGTAGAACTCCGCCTTGGCCTTGTAGTTCTTCAGGTCGTCGTTCTCCAGCTCAGATTCTTTCCAGTCTACAGACAGAATTTCGTCATCAAAATTTGTATCATAGTGCACCTTACCAATCGGAATATACTTAATAAGGTCGCGCAGATTCTCCCGGATATGCTCAAATTCACAGATTCCGGCAGTCTCCACATAATCTGTGTGCAGGATCTTGTTGATCAGTTCCGCCTGCACCATGATTTCCGGAATATTTGCCACAGACGCGACGGCGGAGACCTTTTTAAACAGATCACTCCGCGCCTTGCCGTACTTCTTTCCTGCTAGGTACGCAAGCTCGATACCGTATAGCAGCGCATCGAACCGCAGCGCCTTGGCATCATCTTCATCCGGTGTAATAAGCGGCGCAAGTTCCTGTCCCATAATCAAGGTATCCTCATAGGTCAGGGCGTTGTAGCTGTCCGGTTCGGCATATCGCTCTACATATTTCAAATGCTGGCGGACAGCAAAGTTCTCTTTGTTCAGTTCCCGCACCTTGCGCACCATGTCATCCACCAGCGTCTTGCGGAAGGCAATCAGATCCGTTGCCTGATACGCCAAGTCCTGCAATTTGAAGGCAATTTGGGCCTTCAGATAGAAGATCGCACCTTGCAGGGCAATCATATTGGCAGTAGCTCTGCCCTTGTTCATGCGGAAGAACTCAAAGTTGCCGCAGAAGTCAAAAATATAGAACTTGTCCTTATCCTTACCATCCATCAGCCCCGGACACAGACGGGTGCCGCGTCCGATCATCTGCCAGAATTTTGCCTTGCTCATGACCTTTTTGAAGAACACCAGATTCAGCACCTCCGGCACGTCAATGCCGGTGTCCAGCATATCCACGGAAATGGCGATTTGAGGCAGTTTCTTCGGGTCAGAAAATTCGTCGATGGCGCTTTGCGCATAGGTCATGTAATTGTCGATGACCTTGGCAAAGCCGGGAAGGTGTGGGTATTCCTGATTGAAAACCCCGAAGATTTTCTCTGCATGGGTGTGGTTTTTCGCAAAAATGATGGTCTTGCCCAGCTTGCTGCCGTAGTCGATGGTCAGGCCGTGGGTCATCAGCGTATTCAGTACCTGTCGGATGGTGTCTTCATTGAAAATCCATTCGTTCAGCGCCGAGGACGCAATGCGCTCCGGTAATTCTCCGTTTTCATCCTCAAAGGTGTCCTCATAGATTTGCTTGTCCTCGTCGGAAAGCTCGTCGTAGACGATGCCCTGTTCAATAAATTTCAGCTTCGTCTCTACCGACAGGAAATCCACCAGATACCCGTCCTTCACCGCCTGCGCCAGTTCATAGCCATAGGTGGGGACGCTGTTTTCCAGCTCAAATATCTCATAGGTATTCTTGTCGATCTCGTCCTTGGGGGTGGCCGTCAGTCCAACCAGCGGCGCGTCGAAATAGTTGAAAATATCCCGGTATTTGTTATACACCGAGCGGTGGGCTTCGTCACAGATCACCAGGTCAAAGTGTCCGCAGGTAAAGAGCTTGCCGTCCTCATCCTGCACGCTGTCAATGACATTGTACATGGTCTGATAGGTCGAAAAGACGCAGTGAGCGGTGTAGTTATCCTTCTCTTCGCAGAGGTTAGTAACGGAGAGATTGGGCAGCAGATTCACAAAGCTGCGCTTTGCCTGCGTGACCAGACTGTTGCGATCAGCAAGAAACAGGATGTTTTTCACCCAGCCATGCTGAAGCAGCACGTCGCACAGGGCAATGACCGTCCTCGTCTTGCCGGAGCCGGTAGCCATGACCAGCAGCGCCTTGCGGCGATTCCGGGCAAAGGCATCGCAGGCTGCCTTAATTGCCCCCTCCTGATAGTAGCGCCCGGCAATATTGCGGTTCACCATGATATTTTTGAGACTCGTCCGCATGGTTTGAAGATTGAAGAGCTTCTCCAGATCGCGCTTGGAGTAAATAGCTGCACATTTGCGCTCAGGGTACAGATTGTCCGTGATGTGGGTTTCAAAGCCGTTGGTCAGGAAGATGACCGGGCGGCGGTGATATTTTTTCTCCAACAGATCGGCGTAGAGCTTTGCCTGCTGGCGGCCTTTGGCCACATCTGTGCAGGTGCGCTTGGCCTCGATAACTGCCAACGGGCGGCCGTCGTCACCGTAGAGCACATAGTCTGCATAGCCTACCTCGGACTTGTTGGGCATACCGGGCAGCTCGACTTCATTCAGCCAGTCCTTGCCCTCCGTCCAGCCTGCGTCTTCCAGCATGGTGTCGATATACAGCTTGCGGGTCTTGTATTCGGACAGGTCGAGGGGCTTGGGCACATAGGTCTGCTGCTGCTCGGCGCGGCGGGCGGTGAGTTCCTCTTTCAGCGCAGCGTTCTCCGCCATCAGCGCGGCAAGATCAATGTCGGCTGCTCCCTTATCCCCTCGCGGAGCGGGCGCGGCGGGCTGCTGCAGCAGGCTGCGGTCAAAATGTCCCTCGGTGTAGTTCTCACCATAGCAGTACGCCACAAAATCCAGAAAGACATAGAGATTTTCCAGACACAGCACCGCCTGCTCCTCGGTGATTTTCCTGCCGGTGTGGGCGGCGTTGTTGCCCATGCGGCGAATCAGATCCATCCGCCGCCAGATGTCCGCGCCCACGATGTCCCGGAAGTCCTCGGCATTCATGAGGCTCACCAGAGAATCCTGATAAGGCATGACCAGCCCCTTGTCCACGGAGTACATCCACTTCACGGCAAACTCCATCGCCCGGCGGCAGTTCAGCACGCAGGCGGAGGGGTCAATATGTAAAATCCGCTCGGCGGAGACGGCTACGGAGGCGAAAGGCTCAAATTCTGATATAGATGCAAAAATATCAAAGTTGGTCATGATTCAATTCCCCAAGATTCTAAAGCCTTGTCAACCTGCTTTTCAAATTCTGTCTCGCAGCCAAAAAGTCTGATGAAATCATCACTATTGCCAATCCCGTATATCTGTGCAGTTCCTTCTTCGGTGTATTTTAAAATAACCCAATTGCATATCTCTAACATGCAGATAAGAAGCTTTCGGACGTTTTCCCAGCAAAAAGGATGTTCGTCTGAAAAAATATCCGGATTGTCGAAAACTTCACTATCAGAATGCGCGTGGATTTTATTCCTTCTGGTGTGAATTTGGCTTAAGTCTCCGTGTGCAATCTGCTTTGCATCCTTATACGCTATTGTTTCCTTGGCTGAGATTAGCTTGTCATGAACAAGACCATTTTTAAATGAATCAAATGATTTGCTCTTTTGGTCAAACAGCTTACTGACCTCAATTTCAAAACGGAAACGCAGGGCATGGTAGGTCGTTCGGAAGAAATACGGTGCAATTTTATATTTGGAAGAAAATCTAGGATCGCGGAATATCTTATCCATAGCGCAGGATTGATCCATACAGTCTATGGCAGTTACAATGTGCTGCGCAAAAATATGCGCATTCTGAAAAGCAACTTTCTTGGTCAATTCAGTTCATCCTCTCACCCAAAATAATTCTGCATTAGGCTGTCAAATAGTAGCTGTACTTTGTTCAAGGCTTTTTGTATGATAGCTTTTGATTTGTCGGTCTGGGTGACGAAGGCGGCAAACGCATCTTGTTTTTCTTTTGATGGTACAATGACCTTCAGTTCACTCAAAATTTTTAGATTGATGTTCTTTTGGGCTGACTCTGGTGCCTGTGATTCAAGTATTTCCTGAAAAAAAGAAAACCAATAGTGGATGAAAATATTATTCGTTCTCCCATTCGCAGTAAATCCAACAATACTATCCGGGAAACAGGCGTCAAAGTTAAGAATTGCTGTCTTGGCTATGTTTGCAGCAATCGTTATGCAAAGAGTCCCTTTGCCCCACATCTTGCTTTGGGCTAAACCCAATTCAGAGTAGGTGGTAGTATATGATGTAATATACAGGTTGGCAGATGCAACGTCACCTGTTTGAATCAGTGGATACTTTCCTCCCAGCAACTTAGGGTCATTCCGTGGCCTATGCTTTGAAACTCCCCGTCCAAATTCACCTAACTCTGGCAATGTTGCCTCTGGCAGGGCATGAGAGTTTGAAATCGGGTCACCAAACAATTCGACAAATCGGGCTTTGACGAGGTCGTCCAGCTTTTGGAGTTGTTTCTGGCGGGTAGAAATCACGGTTTCTAGTTTACGCAGAACCGAAACAATTTCTGATTGCCTTTCTACTGGTTCTATATTGAATTCCTCATTTTTGTAATCTCTAAAATAGATGTGCGGAATCGTCGCCCCGGAAAAATACTTTTCCAAGTGCATATGCCTGACAACATAGTAAAGATACTCAGGCAGCACATCTTTTTTGGGTAGCAAATACTGCATTGTACCAATGACAGATGATTTTGCGGGCAATAATGTTGTTCTTCCAATTCCTGCACCGTCTTTTACGACTGCTACATAGGACGATTCCTGATGGTAAAAGTCAACATTTCCTATATAACCAGATGCACCATAAATTGGATAATCTCCATTCTTCCCCTCAACATCTGATTGCCGCAGGTTTGATGAACCGCGTTCACAAACATCCTCAAGTTTCACTCTCATCTCTACATCCCCACAAATCCGAATTTTTCTGTGTAATAACCGTTACTGATTTTACTTGTGGATAGCTTTCTTCATAATGCTTTTTGAGTGCATTAAAAAACCTCTGCATATCAGATATGCTGATTGCCATCACCCCATCATTTTCATGCAGATATCGCCATTCAACAAAGGCATTACTCGATACACGCATAAACCCATCCCAGTCAAAAATCAAAGAATCTGCCCTGACTTTTTTCTGAGTTCCTGGAGTTAGCATCGAAAAGAGTACATCAAACCTATGTCCTATGTGAGCTTCTGGATTCTTCTTTTCCATAATGATAGTCGCTTTAAGCATAAGTTCACAGCTAAAAGCGGCGTTAACAATCTGCGGAATCATCAAATGCACACTGCTATGTTCCATTACATCAACAGCCTTTGCAAAATCAACTGCACGCGCATATGCTAAATATGCTTGTGTTTCATAATTGTATGCCATAGTATCTATTCCTTCCTCACAGTCCCAGCATTTCTTCCAAGGCGGCCATTTCTTCACTGATTTTCATTTCCAACTCCCGCAGCTCCGCCATAATCTCCCCCGTAGGCGGATACTCCACAGGCTTGTACGCGGTTTCCTTGTACTTGTTGATGGACAGGTCATAACCGTTGTCCACGATCTCCGCCTTGGGTACGAAGAAGGATTTTTCCGTGCGCCGGCGGTCTTTTTCTGCCTCCAAATTGCGGAAGCGGGCAATGATATCGGGAATGTCATTGTCCGTCACTGGGCTGCGCTTATCGTCCAGCGAAAAGCCGTCAGCGGTCATGTCGTAGAACCACACATTGTCCGTGCCTCCGTGTCCGGTTTTTGTGAAAATCAGAATGGCAGTGGACACGCCGGCGTAGGGCTTGAACACGCCGGAAGGCATGGAGATCACGGCCTCCAGCCGGTTGCCGTCCACCAGCTCCTTGCGGATAGCCTTGTGCGCAGTGGACGAACCGAACAGCACGCCGTCCGGCACGATACAGGCACAGCGCCCGCCGATGCGCAGCATCCGCAGGAACAGGGCCAGAAACAGCAGCTCGGTTTTCTTGGTCTTGCAGATCTTCAGCAAATCCGCTGACACGGTATCGGCATCCAGACTGCCTTTGAATGGCGGGTTGGCAAGAATCAGAGAGTATTTCTCCTTGTCCGGATTCTGGTCGGACAGGCTGTCCCGATACTCGATAAAAGGACTCGCAATGCCGTGGGTCATCATGTTCATCGCGCCGATCCGGAGCATGGTGCGATCCATGTCGTAGCCGAAGAACATATGGTTCATATAATGGTCTTTCTTCTGGCGGTTGAAGAAAATTTCTTCTTTCCGGGTTTCTTTCAGATACTCGCCCGCCGAAACAAGAAAACCGGAGGTGCCGCAGGCCGGGTCACAGATGACGTCATCGGCTTTCGGGGCCATCAGCTCCACCATCATGCGGATGATATGGCGCGGGGTACGGAACTGACCGTTGAGGCCGGACTGGCTGATTTTGCTGAGCAGATATTCGTAGGTGTCGCCGCGCACGTCCACCGCCTGGGATTCGCTCATCAGGCGGTAAATCTCGTCCAGCGCATCCACCACCTTGGAAAGCAGCAGCGGTGTGGGCAGCTTGAAAATGGCGTCATCCATATACTTGGAATAGGCGCTGTTTTTGTCGCCGTGGAGGTTTTTGATAAAGGGAAACACCCACTCCTGCACGACGGAGTACATTTTCCCCGCCGGGAAGTCATGAAATACACTCCATTTGAGCTGCTGACCGTCGATGGTGCGCTCACCCACCTGCACCTCATCGGTAAAGATGCTGGTATAAGGCAGCCCCAGCATGGCGGCCTCTTTTGCCCGGAGATTGTCCGAATCATCCAGGTCATGAATGAACATCAGATACGTGATCTGCTCAATCACATCCAACGGATTCACCAGACCGCCCGCCGCAAAAATATCCCAAAGGCCGTCGATTTTATTTTTCAGTTCGCCTGTAATCATTTATTCTCTCTCCCTGTTCCAAGTGTAAGATGTGTAGCGGCCACCGCCGAGTTTGATGATCTCGCCGGATTTCAGCAGCTCTGCCAGCGCCCGCTGGACGGTGATCTGACTGATATCCGGGCATGCGGCCATGATTTCACTTTTGGTGATCTTTCCGAGGTGGTTTTTGATGATTTCCCGCACCCGGTCGGGCTTGGAAAGTCCCTTGGTGGTCAGCAGCTCGATCCGGCTTTCAAAATCCCGGTATGCCGCCGCCAGAACGCCCAGCATATAGGTGACAAAGGGCGCATAATCATTCGTCCCTTCGTGCCAATTATAGGAGCTGGCTTGCAGGGCTTCGTAATAGGTCTCCTTGGTGTCGGAGATCAGCTTTTCGATACTGATATATTTGCCAACGATATAGCCGGAACGGTATAAAAGCAGCAGCGTCAGAAGCCTGCTCATGCGGCCGTTGCCGTCGTTGAAGGGGTGGATACAGAGAAAGTCCAGTATAAAGATGGGTATCAGCAGCAGCGGGTCAAGCTCTGCATCCTGCATTGCCGCTTCAAAAGCATTGCACAATGCACCAATGGTCTCCGGTGTTTCCCATGCTGGTACAGGCTCAAACCGAACGATTTGCTGGCCGTCCGGCAATTCCTCGGCAATCACATTGTCCGAGTTTTTGAAGCTGCCGCCGATGGACTTACCGCTGTACTTGTACAGATCCCGATGAAGCTGCAAAATGATAGACGGCTTTGGCGGGATAAAGTCATGACTTTCATGAATTGTTGCAAGTACATCGCGGTATCCGGCGATCTCTTTTTCGCTGCGGTTCCGGGGGATGGTCTTCTCACGAACGATTTTTTTCAGACGTTCGTTTGTTGTAACAATGCCCTCGATGCAGTTGGAGGCTTCAGTGCTCTGTATCTTTGCAACCTCCAAGAGATCAGACAATTCATCCGCCTTTGTCTCGATAAAAAGGTTTTGCTGCCCTTTGTATTCGTGAATTTGCGTCAGGTAGGCCACAACCTCTGGCGTCAGGAGCTTTTTATATTCTGCTTTGAAGTTGAAATCTCTCATTCAATTTCCTCACTTGACTTTCAATTTTATCATATTTCAATCAATGATACAATTATAGTATACACACAAATGTATTTCTTGTCAACCTCATCTTTATCATAGTTTTAATAATGAATAAATTGAAAATACTTTAGCTGTAATTGCTGAACTTAGATGCAGTACAGTGCTTCCTTTTCTGTTCAGCAAAGGAAGCCTGCACCGATCAATGATGCAGGCTTCCTATGTGCTGGTAAAGGGTTTGCGACATATTCACAACATGAGCTTTTTCGCGGTGTCAATGATAGAAAGCGCTGATTTTGCCGCTTCAAACAGATTTGCTGCAGTAAGCAGTCCCAATCCATCGAATATGATCGATGGAACAGGTGCGTTTTCTTTGGTTAACTGCGCAGTGCAATCTACCGCAGAGTGGAACACACGACGGAGTTCTTCCTGGTTCGGCATAGGGGCACCAGATTGCACAGCGGATTGTGTGGAAGCAGACCAGTAATTGACAAAGTTGTCCTGATACGCCGGATAAGAGGCACTCCACTGCATTGGACGAACCGGAGTCGTCTCCCGATAAGGGAGCTGATTAGCGTATCCCAGCATTCTTTGCCGTCTATAGGTTGCCTCTGCATCTAACTGTGCCTGCTCCGCACGTAACTGCTGCCGCAGGCGAGCGGCCTCTTGTTCGTTTTCTAACATGCGGTCTACAAGATCGCGATAAAATGGATCCTCTTGATACAATTTCCAATCGATCCCCTGCATATTTGCCCTCCTTTTTCATGGGAAATACTCCTATATGTTCCAAGTTCAGTATAATCAAATATACAGTATGATGTCAATAGAATATCTGGCAAAAGTATCAGCACTATCGAAAAACGATTTCTTAGCAATTACGTGGTAAATGATATTATAAGCATCGTAAAGTAAATATAGCGAGCAGATACATACAATCCACATTGAATGGAATGCGTGTGCGACGTTTGAGGTGGCGAGATAAAACGCAGCACAGAAGGATTTTCTAAAACAGGAATGAAAAACCCCGGTAGATGTTCAGAAGGCATCCACCGGGTCGGTCTCTCATTGATCAGCGCTCTGATCCCGCAATAATCTGCTTGCAATACGTTTTCAGCTTTGGAATATCCTCTGTCAGGATTTCCCAAGTGACTTCCGGGTCAACCGTGCCATAGCTATGGGCCACAATGTTCCGCATTCCCCGAATCTGCCGCCAGGGTGCGCCGGGATGCTCTGCACGGAATTCGTCCGTCAGTTTTCCGGCCAATTCACCGATTTGCAGAACGCACAGTGCCGCCGCATTCCGATAAATCGCATCTGCGGAAAATACGCCGTAGTCATTACCAAAACGACGAATCGTCTCCTCTATCTGGTCGCAATAGCCCACAATATGCTCTAAAATGCTGATATTCCGGTCAAGAGGCTTCATACAGCAACACCTCGTCATCAGAAATAGAATTCAAAAACTTGCTGTCCAGGCTCCCGGTGGGAATCAAATCCACAGGGATTCCAAACGCATCTTCCAGGTCAGCAGCCAGACCGCCAAGCTGCAAGCCGCGGATGGCTCCTTTATCAATGCGCAGATCAATGTCGCTGTCCTTGCCAGCATCCCCTCTGGCGTAGGAGCCGAACAGATAAATCCGGTCTGCCCCATATTGGGCCGCCAGGGCCGCAACGATTTCCTTGATTTCATCCACAGTATATCGCATATCCGTTCCTCCTTACCATGTATTCTACTACTATTTTACCATGATTATGTGAAAACGGCAACGACTATTTACAGGCATTGTAAAGCGGGTGGGTGACTCAAACCGCATCGTCATCTCCAGGGAAATCCACTGTCCCTCCGTATCCGCACTGATATTCCGTTGCAGATTTTATTGATGCAGTGGGAGAAATACTGTTTTTCTATGTTGGATTTGGCGAAAAGCTGGCGGTGGTAGTTGTACATAGTGACGGAGAAAGGCTTCGGATGTAAGATAGTTTGCGAAAGGTGAAAAACTGATAGGCAGATAACCGCTCCATGCATCATAACCATCCGAAAGCGGACTTTCGATGAACACAATAGCAAAGTCCGCCTTGTCCGGGCTATCCGCCCAGTCAAAAATAGGTTTCCACTATGCCACAGTTGGCACCGGGAACAGTTCGCGCCGGAATATTCACGCGGAAGAAGTTTTTTCGCGGAGCGATTTAACAGATTGCATCGATCCATGCCAGCACGTCACCGGGGTAATTGGCTTCGCTACCTGGGCTGGGACATTACGGATTACGGCCAGGGAAATTTCGACAAAATCGGTTTTTCCCTCATCACCATCCGCAACGGCAGCCAGACCATGAAGGAAAAGTATCCCAAGGTCTACGCCGAGAAGCTGCTGTACCTGAAGGAGGGCCAGTACTCCCCCAACCACTTCCACTGGTACAAAACCGAGGATATCATCAACCGGGGCGGCGGAAATGTGCTCATCCGGGTGTATAATTCCAAGCCCGATGAGTCTATCGACTATGAAAGCGACGTGACCGTCCATACCGATGGGCGAACCTACACCGTCCCTGCCGGTACCCAGATTCGGCTGACTCCCGGCGAGAGTATTTTTATCACCCAGTATCTGTACCACGATTTCGAAGTAGAGCCGGGTACCGGTTCTGTGCTCCTGGGCGAGGTCAGCCAGTGCAACGACGATGCCCACGACAACCGGTTCAATCCCCCCATGGGCCGCTTCCCCGCCATCGAGGAGGACGAGGCGCCCTATCGGCTGCTGTGTACCGAGTATCCGAAAGCAAAGGACTGAGAGAGGAGAAAATCATGATCGACATAGTAGCACTGGGCGAACTGCTCATTGATTTCGCCGCAAAATCCACAGATGCCGCCGGATACCCCACCATGGCTGCCAACCCCGGCGGCGCTCCCGGCAACTTTCTGGCGGCGCTGAACGCTTACGGCCGGAAGACGGCCTTCCTTGGCAAGGTGGGCAACGATGCCTTCGGTCATCTGCTGCTGGGAACCCTGAACCGGGCAGGAATCGAGACCAAGGGAATTCGGGTGGACGATGATGTTTTCGAAATTCTGGGTTCCGGCGAATCCGATGGGCAAATCGAAAACGCCATGCCGGTCATGGAGCAGCTGCTGGAGCAATATCCGGATGCCGACGTGCTGATGGCGCTGAATGACCCTAGTGCCTTCGGCGGTCTGGCGGCGATCCAGGGAGCAGGCCTGTCGAATCGATTTCTGGTGTATAGTGTAGACGGCTCCCCCGAGGGGAAGGCAATGGTCAGCAGCGGCTTTCTCACAGCTACCTGCGCCCAGTTCCCTTCTCGGGTTGCTGAGGAAGCGGTGAAACAAGCCTATGCAGCCATAAACGGCGGCTGTGAATGCAAGGAAGTCATTGTGACCGTGGAATTGCTGACAAAAGAAAATGTGGAACAATATGGGTTAGATGGGTGGCAGTGATGAAAACAGAACGAAAACTGATAAATATTGCCTCAGTGATGTTTGCTCTGAATTTCTCGATTCTTGCTTTTTACTCACTGATCTGTATGACAACAACCTTTCGGATATGCGACACTTTGTTGGCCCATGATTTTTTCGTCAAATGTATAACCAATCGTAGTTTTTTCTCCATCAGAATACTCTGATCCCTTATTATTTATCCTGCAATATCTCCTGCAGATGGTCCAGAAGAAACCGCTGGGCTTCCTCGGTATAGAAGACCGCCTGATAGGTTCCGTACTGTCCTTCCCGGAGTTTCACGGTCAGTCCGATCTGCTCCCCTATCGCCGTTGGAAGGCGTTTGGACTTTCCGTCCGCGTCCGCCTGTTTCGACATAATGCCTTTTTCAATCAGCCAACCGGTAATCGTTGTTGTTTTCAGCTTCTTCCGATCCGGGTCGTTGATCGCATTCATAATGAGGTCCACAAACTGCGTGATCCGGATTGGTTCCTGCGATGGATTCACACGCTAAAGTTCTTCTTCCGTTATATAAAAATCATTCTTTGGTGAACCCGCAACTTTGCCACCATTGGCAATGACCTGATCCAAAATTCCGGACATATAGAAAAAGCATCTTGCGAGCCTCACATTGTTCAGCACAGAGTCCTCAGGAATCTCCTGATCCGAAATCGGATCGATTCCCTGCGCCAGTTTCTCCATGTACATCTTCGCCCGCTGCATAATATCCAGATCTGTCATATCTTTACGCCCCGCTTTCTTTTTTTATGTGGCATAAATAGAGCATGAATTGCATCATTCTCCTTTTACTCCAGCAAAAAATCAATCGCGTTCACAATTCGGATTCCGTCCTGTTCCTGCTGCAAGCCCGTATCCATACATACCACAAGCTTTTCATAGTTGTCCGGGATTTTTTGCAGGGGCGACAATTCCCGTTCCCTTGTTTCCGGGGCATTCATGGCTTCTGTGACCTGAATATACTTTTTATCATCTGCCTTGGTGGCAATGAAATCAACTTCTTTTTTGTCAATCTTTCCGATAGCCACATCGTAGCCCCGGCGGAGCAGTTCAAAATACACGATGTTTTCTAAAATGTGTCCGGTGTCCCCCTCCCGGTAGCCCAGCAGATAATTACGCAGTCCCGTATCCACGATATAATACTTGCCGAGGGTTTTCAGGTATTCCTTCCCCTTGATGTCAAACCGCTTGATTTCATAGAAGATATAGGGCAACACCGCACAATTCGGCAAGAAGTCTCAGACAGGATTTTTGCTTCAATTCAAAGTTCCGAAAATGGAGGAATACTGTATGTATTTCCCATTTTCGGAACTGCGGAAGTGGGGCAAAAAGACGGCTGAGACTCGCAGACGCAATTGTGCGGTGTTGCCATAGGACTCCTTCAGCGCTTCCATATAGGCCTGAATGGTATGGGTCGCAGGCTTTGCCTTGCGGTTACCTTCTGTCAGCAGTCCCTCGCTGATAAGCGTATTGCCGATGGAGGTTGCGGAGACACTGTTTCCGATGTTATCCGCCAGGGACATCATCAGATTGCGAAGCAGGAGCGAATCCGTAATGGTGCGCTGCCCCTTTCGCTTTTCCCGTTCCAGAATGTCCCGGACAACTATGGCAGAGTACACACCCTCCAGCGTAGCGTTCACCCTGTCCAGCTCCAATCTCACATTCGCCAGCATGGGCATGCCACCGAATTTGGCAAAGTCCTCATAAAGCTCCTTCGGGTCGCATACTTCCCCGTCTGCATCGGTAATTCGCTTTTTCATCTGTCCGGTGATCGTCTTGCGCTGCGATACGGTATATCCGTGGAAATCCAGAAACTCCCGGAACGATAGAGGCAGTACCTTGATCTCCACATACCGCCCGGAGAGATAAGTGGAAAGCTCCGAGGACAGCAGGTGGGCGTTGGAGCCGGTGATATAGATATCACAGTCAAAGTCCACACGAAAAGAGTTTACCGCGTTTTCCCAGCCATCGAGGCGCTGCACTTCATCAAAAAACAGATACATCCGCTTTCCGGGAATGACCCGTTCGCTGACATACCTATACAGATCTTTCGCGGTCATCACCGCGAACCGCATGGATTCAAAATCCATTTCCACGATCTGCTTGTCCCCGATGCCGCTGCCGCGCAAATGCTCCACCATCAGCTTCATCAGGCAGGACTTTCCGCAGCGGCGGATACCGGTAATGACCTTAATCATTTCCGTGTCCTGGAACGCCTTGAGCTGCCGCAGATAGATGTCACGGTTCCTGAGGCTCTTATGCATAGGTGCCACCGCCTTTCACCGCAATCATAGCACAGCCATTTCCAACCGTCAAGTTTGTCACATTGATGTAATAAACTCGCATTTTTTCCTTTTTTGTTACATCGCAGAAAACCGCATCAAATCCTGTCGGAAAAGCTCTAATTTTCCATTCCCAAAACCAGTCATTTTCTTCCCGCAGCAGGTAAATTCCAAACTTCCTGCTCTGCCCCAGATAAAGTCTCCTTGCGCATTATCCTTATTCATTATTCATAATGTGAGATACCAGACGGAGGTTTCGCTCAATCAGGATGTTTCGGGCATCCAGATCGCCCTGCTGGGCGAGGGTCAGACAGTGACGTTCTTCCTCCTCTGTCAGAGGCTTCGGGAAAGAACCGGTGCTGATTTGCAGAGAATTACATGATAATGCTCCCATTATGAGTTACAGTGATTTCTCATTTCACCATCTCTCATAAAGGGAGCATATCGCTTGCAGTTCAGCGGGGACCTACTTGACCTGTTTCTTTTCCACTGCACCGCTGCGCCTTATACGATTTCTCGATAAAATGGATAATACCTTTTATCCTGCGCTTTGCGCGCAGGCCGCCAGTGGCGGCGAGAAATGTATGGATTACGTTTTCAGCGGCGATGCCGCTGACCGCGAGACCGCGGTCTCAAAAAACGGCGTTTAACCGTAATTTGAAAAACTAGTATCAGGAGCGTTATCCAGCCGGACTGCGGTACTGCGCAGCAAAAAAATCTGCGGGAACTTCCCACGAAGGGACGCCGAAAGAGGTCTTTTTCCGCACTGCTGATTCTTTACTTTGCTTTGCGGCGGCTGCGCACGTCAAAAGCAACCGCAATTACAAAAATAATGCCCTTTACAATGTACTGATAGGAGATATCAACACCCATCAGATTCATACCGTTTGTCAGAGACACGATCACGAAGGCGCCTACGACAGCGTTTGTCACTTTGCCAATGCCGCCGCTGACAGCGGTGCCGCCAATATAGGAAGAAGCAATTGCGTCCATCTCAAAGGCATTGCCCGCTGTAGGAGTCGCAGACTGGAGACGGGACGTGTAGAGGACACCAGCCAATGCGGCAAGGACACTCATCGAGCAGAATGCAAACTGCGTCACCTTTTTGACATCGACGCCTGACAATTCTGCCGCCTGGTCATTGCCGCCGATACCATAGATGTACCGGCCCAGTCTTGTTTTGTTCAGCAAGTAATTGTAGCTCAGCAGCACCGCTGCTACAATTACAGCCGTCCAGGGCAGGCCGCTGTAGTTTGCCAGTATCCAAATAACATACATGATAATCGCTGACTCAAGGACAATACCCAGCAGGAATACCGGCATGGAAGTTACATGGAAATGATACTTCAGCTTATTCTGGCGGGCCTTAACCTGCGTGAAAATCAGAACGGCGACAAGAATGACTCCGATCAGAACGGTGAGCAGATGGAATCCAAGGTCCACGCCTGGAATGTCAGGGATGAATCCGTTGGACAGGGCATTGAAGCCCTTGTTCGGAACAATGATGGTGCCGGTTTTCTGAAGGGCACGGCTCAGCAGGCCGCGGAAAATAAACATACCGGCCAATGTCGTAACGAACGCGGGGACGCCAACTCTTGTTACCAATGTGCCCTGATAGAGACCAATGCAAAGGCCAAGCACCAAGACAGCCAAAATAGCGACCCACTCGTTAACTCCAAACTGCGTCATCAGAATCGCGGCAATGGCTCCCGAGAAGCCGGCTACATAGCCTACAGAAAGATCAATGTGCTTCAAAATCAGAATCAGGGTCATACCGATGGCAAGGACTGCCACATAGCCGACCTGCTTGATCAGATTGCTTATGTTGGCTGCCTGTAAAAAGGCGCCCTGGGTCTTCCAGTTAAAGAATATCATGATGATTACCAGGGCGATATACATCATGTAATCTCTGATATTCGTCTTTGCGAGGCAAAAAAGTTCACTGATAAAGCTCTTCTTTTCCGGCTCGTTTTGTGTCGTCTTTTCCATTCCGAAACCTCCTATGATCTGACAGCCATAGCCATGACTTTTCTTTCATCGGCTTCCTCCGCCGACAGTTCACCGGTAATGCTGCCGCCCGACATGACATACAGTCTGTCGCTCATTCCCAAAACCTCAGGCAGCTCAGAGGAAATCATTATAATGCTCATGCCTTCTTCTACAAGCCGATTCATCAGCGTGTAGATCTCATATTTTGCACCGACGTCAATTCCCCGGGTGGGTTCGTCCAAAATCAGGACTTTCGGCTTTGCAAACAGCCATTTTGCCAGCTGTACCTTCTGTTGGTTTCCACCGCTGAGGTTGCCTACTTTTTGCATAATGGAAGGCGCTTTGATGTTCATAGAAGATTTCAGCTCATTGGCCATCTGAATTTCTTTATTTTCGTCTATCGATAAGCCATTCTGAAGGCATTCCAAATCCGCCAGAGTGATGTTGTACTTGATATTCTGAATCAGCACCAGACCGTTACCCTTGCGATCCTCGGAAACATAAGCGATTCCCTTCTTAATGGCATCCCGCGGCTTGTCGAAGGAAACCTTTTCTCCATTCAGGAAAATTTCTCCGCTTTTAATATGGTAATGTGAGGGATTGCCAAAAATGCTCATGGCAAATTCCGTACGTCCCGCACCCATCAGGCCCTGAAGGCCGACAATTTCGCCTTTTCTGACATTCAGATTGACGTTGTGAAGGATTTCCTTACCCGTTGCGGAATCCTCGACAGTCCAGTTGCGAACCTCAAAGCTGATGTCTCCAATATTTCGCTGCTCCCGCTTCGGGTAGATATTGTCAATCTCCCGACCGACCATGTGCTTGATGATTTCGGACTCGGTCACCGCTGTCTCTCTGGCATCCATGGAACAGATCGTAGCGCCGTCCCGCAGTACCGTAATGGTATCCGCGATTTCTATGATTTCCTTCAGTCTGTGAGAAATCATGATGCAGGTAACGCCCTGTTCCTTCAGTTCTCGAATCAGCTGCAGCAGGTTTTGGCTGTCATCCTCATTCAAGGATGACGTAGGCTCATCCAGAATCAGCAGTTTTACATTTTTAGAGAGTGCCTTGGCAATCTCCACCAGCTGCTGTGTACCGACACCCAGATTCTTCACCTTTGTGGAAGGATCCACATCCAGCCGCACCTTTTTCAGGACCTCTTTCGCCCTAACGATGGTTTCGTTCCAGTCAATATGATGACCGGACATAATTTCGTGCCCGAAAAAGATATTCTCATAAATTGAGAGTTCCGGAACCAGGGCAAGCTCCTGATAGATAATCGAGATTCCCTGCTCCTCGCTGTCCGCAATGGATCGAAATTGCTGAACCTCTCCGTTGTAGACAATATCTCCCTCATAGGTTCCGTGCGGGTAAACGCCGGAGAGGACCTTCATCAGTGTTGATTTTCCGGCTCCGTTTTCTCCGACGAGGCAGTGAATTTCTCCCCGCCTGACTTTAAAATTCACATTGTCCAGGGCCTTTACACCCGGAAATGTCTTTGTGATGCCGCGCATTTCCAGAATATATTCGCTCATGCCCTGCCTCCTTTCGATCGTCCGCCTCCCGGCGGCAATACAGTTCATTCATGCTGATTCTCTTTTAATATGTTTCATCAATTCGGATTAAGCATTTTTTAGAGAATCATATGAGATGGGAATATGTGATTTCCCATTTCGAAAATCACATATTCGGCAACGCCAGCAGGCGGTGCCTTCTTGAGAACAATTAAACTATTTCATCGAGAATTCGTATCAAATCTGCCAAAAGGCCGGCTTTTTGAAGCCAAAAGCCGGCCTTTCGCGTATGGTAACTTTCTTCCCTTAGAAATTACAGACCGGTGAAGTCAGATGCGTCATAGTACTCGGAATCGATCAGTGCTTCTTTCACGTTGCTCTTCGTTACAACGACAATGTCAGTCTGCTTTGCGGGGACATCCTTTACACCATTGTTGTAGGTGGTGTCGGTCTTGGGCGTTTCGCCGTTCAGAATGGACATTGCCATCGCGACGGAATCAGCTGCCAAGGTGCGGGTATCCTTAAACACGGTCATGGACTGCTTGCCATCGATCACATACTGGACAGAAGCCTTCTCAGAATCTTGACCGGTGATTACGTAGCTGGAGACATCCTTGTCAGCGGCGAACACATCCGCGATAGAACGGGCAGTGCCGTCATTGGGGGCGAGAACCAGAACGTCGCCCTTCTTGTCCGCGCCAACAGCGGTCAGATTGGCCTCTGCCTTGGACTTAGCAACATTGAAATCCCAATCCGTCGTAACCTGACCGACGATTTTGCCGACTTCGTCACGGGTGAGCTCAGCCTTGTTCTGCAGAGCCTCTGCCTCGGAAGAGTTCTCAATCACAAAGGTTCCGTCAGCAATCTTGGGCTGGAGCACGCTCCAGGCGCCCTCGAAGAAGATAAACGCGTTGTTGTCGGTAGCCGCGCCGGCGTACAGGTACAGGGGGATGCCGCTGCCCGCAGGGGCGTTGTCTACCAGATACTGGCCCTGAGCCGCGCCGACCGCAAAGCTGTCGAATGTCACATAGTAATCAACCGCGTCCGTACCGGTGATCAGCCGGTCATAAGCAATAACGGTCACGCCGGCAGCCTTGGCCGCTTCAACGGCAGCTGCGGCAGCAGCACCGTCCTGCGCGCAGATAATCAGCACGGAAATTCCCTTGGAGATCAGCGTCTCAACGTTTGTCTTTTCAGTCGCGGAAGAACCCTGGCTGAACATGACCTGGTTAGTGAATCCGGCATCGCTCAGGATGGACTCAAACTGTGCCTGATCCTGCAGCCATCTGGGCTCATCCTTGGTAGGCAGCACGATGCCAACCTGAATGGTTCCGCTCGCAGACTTGTCAGCGGCAGGCTTCGCTCCGTTGGCGGTCTGTGCACTGCCGGAACTACCGCAGCCGGCCAGCAGGCCGATCAGTAGGGATGCCACACAGAGCAGACTAATCAACTTCTTCTTCATAGAAAACCCTCCTTATTATTGGCCGTCAGAATTTGCTCCGGCCTTTGATGGTTTGACTTTATCATAAATAATGATGAATTTGTTTTACACATTCTTCACATTCCTGTGCATTCTGAAAATGTTTTGCCGGAAATAGCATTGTTTTGCGTTATCGCTGTTTAGGGCCTATCTGAAAACCGAAAATATGACCAACAGCGAGGGATTTTTCGCCTGATGAAGCCATTTTTCCGCGGGAATACTTTGTGTATTGCAAGGGAAAATGGTGCACAGCAGGCGGAAAAGACCCGCTGTTTGGGCGTGTTGACGGTTTTCAGATAGACCCTAATAGGTTTGAAAATTGCTACATATTCATCATAATAGCAAAATTACAACGGGTTACATTTGTGCTAAATGCACAAACGCAGCGAGAGAACCGGTAATACCAACCAGTTCTCCCGCTGCTTCAATTCAGAGCTTCCCTTATCCGATTTACGGTTTCATCAAATCCGGTCGGTTCAGGTACACATCCTCTCTCAAATGAAATCCGCTGTCAATGATAACGCTCTGCATATTGTCCAGTGTAACGGCAACAGGCGCAAGACGGATATAGGGAATCTGATCCCCGTCTTCTGTAAGGAAATATTCACATTCAAGGGTTTCGCCCTTTATCAGGCGTACCGTTTCCTGCGCTGCCCGGGAAGCCAGCTTGTCCACCGGCTTGTATACCGTCATGGACTGGGTGCCCTCCACAATCCGCTGGCAGGCTGCCAGATCTCCATCCTGACCAACTACGCGGACTTTTCCTGCCAGGCGCTGCTCCGCAAGCGCGTCCACCACCGCCCCGGCCAGATTGTCATTGCCGCACATAATGCCGGAAACGGACTCCACCAGCTCACGATGCTCCCGGATGTAGGCTCCGGCATTCTCCGGCTTCCATCCGTCGGTGTAATAGGTATCCAGAACACTTACGTCCTTCCCCTGGATTTCCGACAGGAAGCCTTCCTCGACCTCCAGCACGTTATGATCTGTCAATGGGCCGCAGATCAAAAGAAGGTCGGATGTCGTTTCTGTATTGCTCAAAAGCGTTTGTGCCATCAGTTCCCCTACCTTTCTGTTGTCAAAGGTGATATAAAGGTCAGGATGCGCACCCACAATAAGTCGGTCGTAGGCGATTACTTTGATATTGGCACTCTGTGCTTTTTGGACGGTCTCCAAAAGAGGAGCGGAGTCAATTGGCACGATCACGATGGCATCTACTTTTTTCTGGATAAAGTATTCCATCAGTTTGACCTGTTCTTCTACACTTCCGTTCGCGTTCTGTACATTTACTTCTGCGCCCAGCTCCCGTGCGGCAGACACGAACACATCGCGGTCTCTTTCCCATCGTTCCATGACAAAGTTATCAAAAAGCATACCGATCTGGAGGCATGCCTCCTGCGTGTCCGGCGATGCTTTCGGCTCCGAACCGCAGCCTGTCATCAAGATCAGAAGCAGGGCTGCCGCCAAGGCAGCTCTCAAGCGATCAGCGATTCTCATGTCCATCGTTTCCCCCTGTACTCTGTAGGTGTCTCCCCGGTGTTTTTCTTGAAGGAACGGCTGAAGTAATTGGGGTCGGAGTATCCAACGGCGGTACAGATTTCTTTCATGCTCTTATCCGTTGTGTTCAGTAGCGTCTTGGCCTTTTCCATCCGAATGCTGGTCAGATACTCCACAAAGGTCTGCCCCGTCTCCTCCTTGAACAGCTTAGTGAAATAATACGGGCTGACATTGACCTGACGGGAAACATTGTCCAGAGACAGATCTCGGGCGAAATGCGCCCGAATATACTCCTGCGCTTGCTTGATTAGTCCAGCGGAGTTCTTCTCCCTGCTTTCAGTCAGGTTTACAGCCGCTGCCCGCATCTTCTGAAGGAACCAGATCCGAAGTTCCTCGAGAGTCGGCGCACTCAATACAGCAGGCAGATAGTCGCGCCGGGAAGCAAAGTGATAGGTTCGCCCACCGTTTCGGTAAGAGATTCGCTCAGCCCATAGGACGTATTCCAGAGCTTTCAGCCGCACGTCCTGTGGGTCTTCCTGCCATTTCCCAGACATCCATTCAAAAAAACGATTGGATTCCGCGACAGTTCCCGCCACGTCGCCTCTCTGCACACACTCAAAGATTGCCTTTTCTGTTTCAACGGGGTAGTCCTCCTCATAGCCGCAGGACAGTGGGAGGTCTCCGGCATGCGCCACGCTTCCGGAGGAAAACTGGAAGGAGCTTACCGCTTCCGTATAGGAAGTATGGGCGTCTTCCAGACTTTTCACGGAGCCGATTCCAACACGGAATCTGGCATCCACAATGTCCTGAAGTTTTCTCACCATCTGGCGGGCTTTCTGGATGGCCTGAATTCTCTGCTCGTATTCCTGTTCTGCGGGGCAGCGGGCACAGGGTACAAACAGGATCACGGTATTCGCCATCTGTGGTCCAATGACCGCAGGAAAGAACTCCTTAATCGTTTCCCGGAGCCGGACGTCATTCTTATACATCTGGACACTGAGATCCACCGTGTTGGAAAGCGTTCCAGTCTCCTTCTGAGCGTCATATTCAATGACCATCATGAAGCCGCTGTCCTCCGTAACCCCCAGCAGATCTTTGAACTGAGAAACTTCCCGGACGTAATTTTGCCGAAACAGCACGGAGTAAATGAAGCCGCTTTCCACAATCGGTGTCGCCGTTGCCAGCTGCTCTTTCACCCGAAGGTCGTTGCTCCGCCGCTCCCGCTCCCCGTTAATTCTCTCCATGGCCTGTTCCAGAAGCCGGGTAATTTTCACCCGGTCAATGGGTTTGTTGACATATTCCATTACCCCCAGTCCAACCGCCTCCCGGGCATAGTCGAACTTGTCATAGGCGGTAATCACGATGAAAATGATGTCCTTATTGGTCTTGCGGATCTCCTTCATGGCTTCAATTCCATTGATACCCGGCATCTGAATATCCATCAGCGCAATGTCCGGGCGAAAGCTCTCCGCAAGTTCAATCACACTTCTTCCGGTCTTGGCAGACCGCACCTGACAGGGCTCTCCGAAACTCTTTTCAATGATAAATTTCAGCGCGTCAATCACGATTCCCTCATCGTCCGCGATCATGATTTTATACATGGCTTTTCCTCCCCTAAACCGGTATAAAAACGGCAACTTCCGTTCCCATGCCGGAACCCGTACTGGTGATCTCCATCACATCGTCCCGATTGTAAAACAGCCTCAGCCGTCCGATCACATTCCGGAGTCCAACGCCGGTGGTGTGCTCCTGCAAACCATTCCCGTTGAGATCATTATTCAGAATGCTCTGCGTCTGTTCCGGGCTGATCCCGATGCCGTTGTCCCTGACGCTGACGCAGATTCGGTTATTTTCCCTGTAAACGGAAAGCCATATCTTTTTTTCCCATTCCACATCTCTCAGGCCATGATTGATGCTGTTCTCCACCAGCGGCTGCAGAATCATAGCCGGCATAGGGACATCCGTTACGCCCTCCTCAATCTCCTTTATGAAATGAATTTCACCGGAGAAACGGACGTTGATAATATAGATATAGTTGTTCACCAGGCCGATCTCCTCGGCAAGAGTCGCAACACCGTCTTTTTTTCGCACATTGTATCGATAGAAGTCCGCCACATTCTGCACATAGGTATAGGTTCGGTCAGCCCCTTCCAGCATAGCCAACTGTGCGCAGGCATTGAGTGTGTTGAACAGGAAGTGGGGATTGATCTGGGATTGGAGATATTTCAGTTGTGTATCTTTCAGATGCGCCTCCATCAGAAGCTGTTTTTCTTTCATTGCGCTTTCCAACGCAATGCGCTGTCTGGCCTGCTCCATGTTGTCCTTCAGGCTGACCACCATCTGATTGAACGCCGCGGTCACGATTCCAACCTCATCGTTGGTCACCGGGCCAGAGACCTCCGCGACCAGGCTGCCGTTGGCTACCTGCTCAGCGGCTTCCGCCAGACGCTGCAGCGGGTCTGTAATGCCTCTGGTCAATAGGAATACCAGAAGGGTCACCAGCGCGCTGGTCATGCATAATATGGTAAGATTCGCTGTTTCTGAATATTTCAGGGAGGTAAACAACGCCTCATAGTTATGCGAATTGCACTGCAGCTGGCGGCTGTTCAAGCTGTATATGTAAGAATTGATATAGGAGAACAGACGATCCGCGTCATCGTAGTATTCCTTATACTTCACTACGTTCCGCCCGCGCTTGGCCTCAACCGCCCGGTCCGCTGTCCGGATATATTTTTCGGAGATACTGCGGATATTTTTTTGTGTAATCATGCTGTCGTCGTCCAGCAGCCGCCCGTTGAGCTGCTCCAATCTGTTTGAAAACTCCTGCTGATTCCGCAAGTATCCCTCAATAGCCTCCGTATCCCGGGTATCCAGGAATGTTTCCAGGTAGTGGTGCACCTGCGTCAGGCTGATTTGCAGCTCATTCAGCATCGTATTGCTCGCATAGATGCCGCTGATATCATCTATCATGGTATTGATTTCGGCATTGATATAGGCATTAATGCTCAGAAGCATGATTGTCGGAATCATAAATATGACAAGCAGCTTATTTCGGATGCTGATAAACGGCGTGCCGTGGTTATCCTTTGTCTGGACTCGCATTGTGCAGATACCCCTTCACATTGTCCTTCGTTACTGTGTTTACATCCATTGCCACAAAATCGCTCACATAGCCCGTCTCCAGGTATTCATCCAGCGCCTCCAAGCTTCTGATGCCCAACTGCTGTGTATCCACGGCGATAGATGCCGTAATGACATTCCGGTCGATTGCGTTCAGAATGGTCTCAGTGGCAAAATAGCCCAGAATATCCACCTGTCCAACCAGGTTGAAATCGACTACTGCCTGACATACGCTGACAGTGTTCTGCTCGTTGAGGCAGACGATGATTTCCGGCATGGTCTCCGGATGCAGGTAATACTCCTGAAAAATGCTGCGTATTTCCTCTGCTCCCCCAAACTGGGAATCCGCCATAACTGCCTGTGCGGTCAGGGTCAGATTCAAATGGTTTCCCTCGTTGGCCAGCGTCTCTTGAATCCCGTTGAAAATGATGTTCTGCCCTGTGTCCTCCGCTGCCGCGTTCATCAGGATCAGGGCTTCCTTCGTATTGCTGTTGGCCTCGCGGATAATCTGCCGTCCATATTCGCGTCCCACATCATAGCTGTCAATTCCTACAAAGCTCTTCCTCTGGCTTCCGCTGCAGTCGGAGAGGACAGTGACGACCGGAATGGATACCTTGTTGGCCTCCGCGATCAGCTCTCTGATATCTTCGCTTCCATCCCCCTCCAAAATAATGCCATCCACGCCGGAAGCAATCGCGATCTCCAAAAGCTCCTTCTTTGTGTAGTCCACAGTGAGATCTTTTCCTATCCACTCCAGGTAAATGCCCCTTGTGCTCCCGTAAAGCCTGGCCTGATTAAAGATTTCCTCCCAGAAAATATCGTCCCTGGAGGATATGACAAAGGCGTAGTGACGGCTGCATTCCTGAAAAGGCTCCTCTTTCGCAGACACAGAAGCATTTGCGAGGTGCCGGATATAGGACAGTACGCCCGCCGTTGCGGCGAAAAGGAAGAGTATCACAATAATCAGAAAGAAAAATGGTCTCCAGCTTTGTGATTCTTTTGTATCCACAAGTTACCTCCAAAGTAATAGCCCTATCTCATCTCTATGATTTTATCATATCATGGATTTCATCGGATATCAAAAATTTTTTCACCCCTGTGACTGTGCCGGCAGCAAAGGGAAATACCGGTTGGCGCAGCAGATAATTCCGCAGTCCCGTATCCACGACATAATACTTGCCGAGGGTTTTCAGGGATTCCTTCCCCTTAATGTCAAACCGCTTGATTTCATAGGAGATATAGGAATCCTTCAGCGCTTCGAAATAAGCCTGAATGGTATGGGTTGCGGGTTTGACTTTTCGATTGCCTTCCGTCAGCAATCCCTCGCTGACCAGGGTATTTCCAATAGAGGTTGCGGAGACACTGTTGCCGATATTATCCGCAAGGAACATCATCAGTTTGCGAAGCAGGAGCGAATCCGTAATGGTGAATCCGTGGAAATCCAGAAACTCCCGGAAGGACAGAGGCAGTACCTTGATCTCCACATACTGCCCCAACAGGTAGGTGGAAAGCTCCGTGGACAGCAGGTGGGCGTTGGAGCCGGTGATTATAGATGTCACAGTCATAATCCACCCGGAAGGAATTCACCGCGTTTTCCCAGCCATCGAGGCGCTGCACTTCATCAAAAAACAGATACATCCGCTTTCCGGGAATGACCCGTTCGCTGACATACCTATACAGATCTTTCGCGGTCATCACCGCGAACCGCATGGATTCAAAATCCATTTCCACGATCTGCTTGTCCCCGATGCCGCTGCCGCGCAAATGCTCCACCATCAGCTTCATCAGGCAGGATTTTCCGCAGCGGCGGATACCGGTAATGACCTTGATCATTTCCGTGCCCTGAAACGCCTTAAGCTGCCGCAGATAGATGTCACGGTTTTTCAGGCTCTTTTGCATAGGTGCTACCGCCGTTCACCGCTATCATAACACAACCGTTTTGTACCGTCAAGTTTGTTACATTCATGTAATAAACTTGTATTTTATACTTTTTTACTCAAACTTCGCACCCCATTTCAGGCGTAGAAGTGCCCATTAACCCCTCAAAATCGAGGAAACGCTTCATGTCAGCAGGCAAACCCGCAAGGAAATCCGTGACCAGCGCGCAGATGTCCTCTTTCCGGGTAATAAATCCCTCCAGCAGTTTTTGGAGAAAAAGTTGCAATTTCTCGAAAGCGGCGGCAAAGGAGATATCCGCTATCTCATCCGCTGTCAGGCAGAACAGCGGCCCGGATGAGCGAAGGTCTCTGTCCTCCCGGACGCCGACTGCCAGAAACAAATACCGCGTAAATACAATGGCGGTCTGGGCGCACATGGCATCGTAAGATAGAGAACGGCATTCCTTCGTCAGTCTCAAGACCGACTTGCAGGTTTTGAAAAACACCTCGTTATCCCACCGCTTTCCGTAAAGCTGGATGATCTCGTCCTCGGTCAGAGAGGTATCGGTACTCAGCAGCACAAGATAGTCTTTACGGTTGCTGCGGTTGCGCACGAAAACCAGTTTCGCGGCAATCGGCGCGGTATCGTCGTCTCCTCCGCAAATCTCCACCGGTACACTCAGAAGATACCGGGAGCGGCCGCGTCTGTGCTTGCAGCAACGGAAGATATCCTTGCACGAACACATCTGCCCCTGAAAACAGTAGTGGATCTTGCTGCTCTTTTTCACCATGGCAACCACATCCAGCCCCAGTTCCTTCATGGAACGGATCACCTTCGGTGAGGAAAACCAGCTGTCGAACAGCACATAATTGGCATGAATGCCCGATTCCATTGCGTCAGAAATCAGCTCTGGAATTACCTCTGTTGCCTTTTTTGTGGCAAATTTCCGTGCTTTTGCACCGTTGGAGTTGGAATCAACATCCCAGCCTTCGTTAATGCGGCTGTTTTCATTTTCCGATGACAGCAGGCAGGAATTGACCGGCAGAAAGGTTACACCGTCAGACCACCCCAGCGTCAGCATACGGAAACCACGGGTATAACGGTGGCTGGCATGGTCATAGACCTTTGCCAACAGTTCTGCCTTTTTGGAGCCTTTGCGCTCGTAAATGGAATCATCCACGATGAATGCGTTCCTCCGATTCTCGGAAGTAAGCGGCTTGATGGTGTCGCTGATAATCCTGGAGGCAAGCAGAGTGGTAAAGCGTTTCCAGTCAATATGGGTGGAGTTTTTCAGACGGTAAACCGTGTCCTTCTTGAATTCCGGTGCCTTTTCCGACTGCATATCCAGGAACATACTGCGGTTGCGGAAGACCAGGCAAAACAGGTATTGAATCAGCGTAATAACAGAAAACCCCTGCTCTTTGTATGCGTTACACTTCTTCAAAATGCCGCTGATCTGATACCGCCTGAAAAATTTCTGGATTCTGGAAGAAAAACGCTTTTCATTTTCTACATCAAATGCTATACTGTTCATAGTGCAGACCCCTTGTATGTGTTTGGTGTTTTGTGGTGATTACATTATACCATACATTGGGTCTGTACTGCTTTTTTATTTCGGATTTTCGATTAAAAAGTCCGGATTTCTAGGGGTGCGAAGTTTGAGTAAATAATTGCAGCCCAAGTCCGTATCAAAGCCATGCATCACGCCACCAGCGCTCTCAGCACAGCCATGATCTGATCATACTCAATATCTGCGGCGTAAGCGGATTATTTCCTGAATTTTTCCACCATAGCATTCAGGCGCATTGCATTGCTCACAAAAGCACCTCCAGATACTGATGCAGAATGTTTGACACCCGCATCTTTTTTGCGTATGTGTTCAGCTTGTTCAAATCTTTCCTTGGACTGGCCGCATACAGTTTCAGGGCCGCAAGGAATGTCTCCGTCCCCATTTTGTTGCGGCTGCGGACGCAATCGCAGATCGTTCGTTCCAGATCGTATGCAGGGACAATATTTCCAGCAGGGGTTTTCAAAACCGTTTTTCCAAGATCAAACAGCTCCGGTTTGATGTAGTACACCTTGCATTCTGATTTAATTGCAGCGGAAGGGATGCAGCCGGACGGCGCGGTTACCGTGTGTTCAAAGGGTGTCCGGTCGGAAATGCCATGCAGATACAAAGCCGTTTCGTGGGAGAAAATAATATTCTCAGAGCGTTTGCTGATAGACAGCAGCTCATCCGGCAGATCGTCCGGAAGAATGTACTGCCCTTTTACAATACGCTGAATCCGATCTTCTTTGCAGAGCTTGTAGAGCATCGCTTTTGAGATCCCATACTGCGCCGCAACCTTCGTTTGAATGATCCCTCCATGCTCCCTTGCAATGGCTGCGAGTTCCATCATGTAGTCCATTTCCTCACCTCACTTACAGCAATCTGATAATACTATACCCAGAATTATGATAAAAGTCAACAGCGCATTGATCCTATTTCGTAATTCTTCATATATTATTACGACCAAAGTCAACATGCGATTTCCTATAGAACTTTTTAACATTTGATTTATTCCAGCAGATGAAGTACTTTCAGTATACAAATCGTTTCTCCTATTATTCACTCCGATGCAATACTCAAATAATCTCTGGTATGCAAATAACGATTGATTCCTCGATAGCAATTCCCAATTGCGCAGCCGATGCCCGAAAGGCAGCGTTACTCAGAACATTATGTTCACCGGGGATTGGGGCAGAGCCTCAACAAGCAGAAACTAGGCATTTCCGGCAGAGTGGAAATGCCTGGTTTTGTGCCTTTGTATATACGAAGGCATTGCTTGCGACTTTTGTCGCAGCAAGGTTTATGGTCACTATTGCAGCTTAGATAAGAGCCTCTTTACAAACCCATTTTCAAGCTGTAAGAGGCGAAACGAATAGTAGCAAGCAATGCATCTGTAATACAAATGCGCAAAATCTCCCCGTCCCCCTTCCACGGAACGAGTGGATTTCTGCTTGTTGAGGCTCCGCCCCAGGCCCCAATAATCGCAGACTATCCGTCTGCGGCTGCGCGATTTTCTATCGCTTTTGATTATGCTCAAGCAAGATTTGTTTTCGAAAATATTTTCGAATTAGATGTTGACATTATACTTTTTATGTGGTATACTCCCGATATACGAACAAACTTTCTTAATCAACTTGCGATAACAACTTCATATTTTTGTTGACACGTTTTGCATAAAGTTCAACCGCCGGACACGCTGGATCGATTCCAGTATAGAAGCCGGATAAGAGCCTGCATCCACCAGCTTTGGTGAGAACGAGGACCATCGAGAGGACATGGCAAACAGCTTTCACGCTGTTGCCATGTCCTTTTTTGCGTCCTTTGGAAGTTTGTTCACCTGCATCTTGAAAAGTGAATACACGGGGATACCCGGTAAATGGGTATCCTGTGACAAATTCAACCGAAGGAGGAAAACATGAGTTACTATCCAGCGTTGAAACAAAGATTGACCTGCCGGGAGGTGGCTCCCCGCTACGGCTTAAAAGTGAATGCCTCCGGGATGGCGTTATGTCCCTTCCACGATGAGCACTCGCCCAGCCTGAAGCTCAGCCGGGGCTTTCACTGTTTCGGCTGCGGCGCGCAGGGGGACGTTATCACATTTGTGTCCCGGCTCTTTGGAATTCCACCGGGGGAAGCGGCACAAAAGCTGTCCGCAGATTTTGGAATTCCTGCGGGCGACCACTCCCGAGGCCCACCGGCTGCCCGGACAGAAATGGAAACATGGATTTCCTACGCGAAGGAAATCCTTCACGGTTACTACGATTTACTGATTGACTGGAAGCAAAGGTATTGCCCAAAGGCGTTGGATGAAGAATGGCACCCGCTGTTTATCGAAGCACTTCAAAGGCAGGCCGACATCCGCCAGTTGATTTTTGAATTGGAGTTTGGTACGACAGAAGAAGTGAAAACCGTTTACGAGCATTACAAAGAGGTGGTGAAGAAGATTGGTAAACGAATCCATGGCAATGACACGACAGGAGATATTTCTGAATCTCAAGAAGAACGGCAAGGACAATGTCCTGCAAACCATTGACAACTGCATTTTTGTCCTGGAGCATGACGAGAATTTGAGGGGAACCATTCGATTCAACGTGCTGACCGAGCGGGACTGCATCGTGGGCGATGTTGGCTGGGAGCGAACAGGCAGTGCCATCACGGAACGGGACATGAGTTATCTCAAACTGTATTTCGAACGGCACTACCATCTGAACCACGAGAAGGCACTGCGGGATGCCATCCGCATTGTTGCCAATGAAAACCGCTTCCATCCCATTCAGGAATATCTCCAAGCGCTCCGCTGGGATGGACAGCCCCGCATTCAGCACGCCTTACATAGATTCCTGGGGGCGGAGGAATGCCTGTTCAATACCGAGTGCCTGAAAATTTTCATGCTGGGTGCCATCAGCCGGGTGTTCCACCCTGGTATCAAATTTGAACTGATGCTGTGTTTGGTAGGCAGTCAAGGGGCGGGCAAGTCCAGCTTCTTTCGACTGCTGGCTGTGCGGGATGAATGGTTCTCCGATGATCTGAAAAAGATCGATGATGACAATGTATACCGAAAAATGCAGGGACACTGGATCATCGAAATGTCGGAGATGCTGGCTACTGCCAGTGCAAAAAGTATTGAAGAGATCCGCAGCTTCATCAGCCGCCAGAAGGAAACCTATAAGGTGCCCTACGACATCCACCCGGAGGATCGGCCGAGGCAGTGCGTATTTGCCGGCACTTCCAATTCGCTGGATTTCCTGCCGTTGGACAGAGCGGGCAACCGCCGTTTCCTGCCAGTCATGGTAGAGCCGGATAAGGCGGAGGTACACATTCTGGAAAACGAAACAGCGTCCCGTGCCTACATCGACCAGATGTGGGCAGAGGCCATGACTATCTACCACAGCGGGGATTTTCGGCTGTCTCTGCCGAAGAAGCTGGAGGAGGAAGCTAGGAACCGCCAAAAGGCATTCATGCCCGAGGACACTACGAGCGGGCGCATTCAGTGCTTTCTGGATGCCTTCGGAAGTGATGATGTATGTTCCCGGCAGATTTTTGAATTGGGTCTGGGACGCATGGGCGAGCCAAAGCAATGGGAGATCCGGGAGATCAACGACATTATGAACCACACCATCGTGGGCTGGGCGCCGGGGACAACCAAACGGATTCCCGGATACGGTATCCAGCGCACTTGGCACAGAAAGGCTGGGGTAGGAGTGGAGCAGCTGGAACTACCGGAAGGTTGGTAAGCAGGTATCCACTATCCCAGTAAACAGTCGGTAAACAAGTCGGTCAACGTATTTTCATAACCTTCAAGTTCCGAAAAAGAGGATACGTCTTAAATTTGCTTTGGATTCTCTACTCTTTACCTTTTGAAGGGAAGATGTAAACAGAGAATTGCAAAACAAAAAACGAGGGTGGAAAAGGTCAATGCCAACCGTACAGAGGTTTTCTTGCGCCCGTTTACACCAGCTTGTTAACAGGCTCAGCCAAAGGGAAAACAAAGGGTTTGGAAAACAGCGAAAAAGTTTCCCTTTTCCTACGAAAAATGCGCCAGCGAGCGATGAAGCAAAGAATGAATCCAATTCGCAGTACGGGAAAGGACTGCACCGGCTGACGAATTGGTTCGTAGATCGCTGCATTCGCCGGGTCAACCTGTGACCCGGACATGGCGAATAAGAAAATGGAGGGATTTTCAGGGACAAAGGAAATTCACCGGACAGCAAAGTCTCCGCATAGAAAACAGTATTTGTTTCGGGAGGAAACGAACGTGAAAAAGGAAAGAAAAATCAACCGAGTCCGCTGCGATATTCAGTCTCACATCATTGCCGCGGGTTATACTCAGAAGGAAGCTGTGGAAGCCTGTTCCGCCGAGTATGGATGGAGTGACAGCGATTCCAATTTTTCTGCCAAGCTGAGCGACCAAACCCTGCGCTATCGGGAAGTGCTGGAACTTGCTGATGTACTGGGCTATGAGATTGTCTGGCAGAAGCGGCGGGAAGATTGACAGGAAATAGGATTCACAAACCAGCGCGCAGGATTCCCTGCTGTAGAAAGGAGCATGCCTATTTGCATGAAAATCGATAAAATTGGAAATAATTCGGAGAAAAGGGGGCAGTAACATGGAAATTATTCAGGATGATGCAAAGAAGCTGGTGCAGGTGTGGCTGAGCCGAAAGGAGAGTGGGGACGAGGCTCTGCAAAATCAGCTGAAGCCCATGTATGCCCAGTGGAAGCAGCAGAAATATATGGTGGCGGTATTTCACTCCGGGCAGGAGGATTTGAAGGAGAACACCATGGCCCTGTTGGCGTATAACAAACGGCGCAGTGCGGAACTGGCGGTGCAGCGGGAGAAGAAGCGGCGCAGGGCAAGCATGGAGCGCTGAATATTGGGCGGAGGGAAGGAATTTCCTCTGCCCATTTTCAATTTGTCCTTGCAATGTACAGAAATATGATGTACAATATTATCTGTAATTATATCCTTTTGCAAAAGACCACAATGTACTGCAAATACACTGATACAACGGATACGGGAGGAAAAGAAATGGGAAACGAAATTGCAAATCTGGGAGAAATTCTGCTGTACAATGACGAAGGCGAAAAGCAATATGTTCGTGTGATATTTGCGGAGGAAACCTTCTGGCTAAGTCAGAATGGTATGGCAGAGCTGTTTGACTGTACCCCAGAAAATATCATTCAGCATTTGAAGAACATATACGCCGAAGAAGAATTGTCCCTCAACGCAACTGCTAAGAAATTCTTAGTGGTTCGCAGAGAGGGCAACCGCAATGTGCAGCGCAGCATTGACCACTACAACCTCGATGCCATTATCGCCGTAGGCTACCGTGTCAACTCCAAAAAGGCCACCCGATTCCGCCAATGGGCGACGAAAACGCTGAAAGAGTACATTCAGAAAGGCTTTGTTCTCAATGATGAGATGATGAAGAACGGCCGCCCCTTTGGCAAGGATTACTTTGATGAGCTGCTGGAACGGATTCGGGAAATTCGTGCCAGCGAGCGGCGGGCCTATCAGAAAATTGCGGATGTGTTTGAACAGTGCAGCTATGACTACGACAAAAACAGCGAGACAACGAAAGCCTTCTACGCCTTCGTCCAGAACAAGCTGCACTATGCCGTCACCGGCAAGACGGCGGCGGAGCTGCTTTCCCAGCGGGCTACTCTGGACAGTCCCACCATGGGCCTGACCACCTGGAAGGGGGCACCGGATGGGAAAATCCTCAAAAGCGACACGCTGGTGGCGAAGAACTACCTGAATCAGAAAGAGCTTTCCCGGCTGAATCGGCTGGTGACCATGTTCATCGACTATGCCGAGCTGATGGCAGAGGACGAGCAGCTCATGTCCATGCAGGACTGGCTGAAAGAGACGGACCGTTTTCTGACCAACAACCGCCGCCAGGTATTGGACGGCAAGGGCCACATTTCCCGGGAGGCGGCGGTGAAAAAGGTCAGCGGCATCTATGAGGAATTCCGCAAACGGCAGGATGCAGACTATATTTCTGAATTTGACCGCCAGACCGAAAAATACCTCAAGGGAGAATAACCATGACCGAAACCTTTGACATTGCCGGCTACTGCCGCATCTCCGTAGATGAGGAGCTGGACCGGGACAATGTGTCCATTGAAAACCAAAAAGCCATCATCCGGGATTTTGTGAACCGCCGTTTTCCGGGAAGCAGCCTGACCTTTTATGAGGATCGGGACCGTTCCGGCTATACTTTTGAACAGCGGGAGGGCTACCAGACCATGCGAAAGGGGCTGATCCGGCATCAGTATGACATTCTGGTGGTGAAGGATTTTTCCCGATTCTCCCGGCGAAATTCCCGGGGACTGGTGGAATTGGAGGATCTGCGGGATGCAGGCGTTCGCATCATTTCCGTGGGGGACAACATCGACTTTCCCAACGATGACGACTGGCTGAAAATCCAGTTTCAATTCCTCATCAACGAAATGCCTGTCACCGACACCAGCAAAAAAGTGAAGAACGTTATCCGGCGGCGGCAGGCCGACGGGAAATGGCTGTGCGCCGCCCCCTACGGCTATATCATCAACAGGCAGAAAGAATTTGAGATCGTCCCCACAGAAGCGGAAATCGTGCGGCAGATTTTTGACCTGTACAACAACCAGGGCTGGGGCTACAAGAAAATCGCCAACTACCTGACGGAGCAGGGCATTCCAACGCCCCGGATGTCGGAGCAGATGCGTAAAGAGGCGGCGGGGGAATCCACCAGCCGGAAAACCAAGGCCGCCTGGGCCATCGTCACGGTGCAGGGGATTTTAGACAATGATTTTTATATCGGCACCTTCCGCCAGGCCAAATACACCCGGGCCAAGATCAACGGCAAGGATGTGAAACGGGACGAGGATGAGCATATCGTCATTGAGAACCACCACCAGCCCATTATCGACTACCGCACCTTTGCCACCACCCGGGCCCTCCGGGAAAAGCGTTCCACCGCCAATTACCGGGGCGTGAAGAAGTACGACAACGTGTATTCCGGTTTTCTGTTCTGCGGGGACTGCGGCAGCCCCATGTTTGCCATGAGCCGCAGGGATTTGAGTGCCGCCTACACCTGCGGCACCTACCACCGCCGGGGCCGTTCCGGATGCAGCTCCCACCACATCCGGGTGGACAAGCTGGACGAACTGCTGAAAATCTATGTGCGGCGGGTCATGGAGCATTCCCATGCCATGCTGGAAGAACTGAACGCCGAACTGGCACGGCAGGATTCCGATGTGGTGGAAACGGAGCAGTCCGCCGACCATCTGGCGCAAGTCCTGGAGGAGCTGCGCCAGGAGCTGAAAGCCACCAAGCGGCAGCGCATCCGGGACATGGTAAAGCACCCGGATCAGGAGGAGCTTCTGGCGGAGACCTATGACGAGCTGGAAGCCGACCTGCAAAAGAAAATCGAGGGGTTGGATCACCAGATCGGCATGCTCTCGGACAAGCGGAACACCATCATTCAGGCGGGGCGTGCCGCCAAAACCGCCATGGAGGTATTCGGGGACATTCTCTCCAAGGAAACGCTGGAACGAAACGATTTAGAGCTGCTGATAGAGCGCATCGACGTATTTGAGGATCGGCTGGAGATCCGGCTCCACAGCGATGTGGACACCCTGCTCCACGTCAACCAGGGAGACATTGCCGTAAATTTTAATTCAGGCACGGAAAATAGCGAAAAAACACTGATCCAGTCCTCTAAAAACCACGAGGACAAGGTTTTCCGTGTCAATGTTATCAGTGACGGTGACCCGTTGGAGATTTATACGGAGAAGGACGGGGGCGTGATCTTCCGTAAGTATTCCCCTATGGGCGACTTGCAGGAGTTCGCTGCCCAGATGTGTGAGTCCATCGGGTCCGCTACCGGGCATATCGCCGCGGTGACCGACCGGGACAGCATTATCGCCCTTTACGGTATCCCCAAGCGGGAGCTGATGGACAAACCCAATTCGCCGGAATTGGAAAAGCTCATGGAACAGCGGAAAAATTACCTCTACAAAAACGGGGACGCCCCCATTCTGGCGGCCGACGGGGAGGAGAAATACCACCTTGGCGCCGCCGCGCCGATTTTGTCTCAGGGCGACCTTATGGGCTGCGTGCTGCTGCTTCTGGGGGAAAACGACAGTCCCCTGCAGGAAGCGGATCAGGGGCTGGTCAAGACCGCTGCCGGTTTTTTGGGAAAACAGATGGAGAACTAGCGATGATATCAGCCAGAACGCGGAAAACGTTCTGGCTGCTTTTTGCTGTGCAAAAGCATAGCAAAATAAAAAATGCGGCATATTCCCGCCGCCTAAGGCATAGCGTATGGCAAGGCAAGGAGGGATGGCTATGGCGGATGAGCATATGCCCCACAAGCTCTGTCTGAATGAGCGGCGGCAGCTGACCATGACCGGGGTGACAGAGGTGGTCAGCTTTGACGATACGACGGTGGTGCTGCAGACCTCTCTGGGGACGCTGATCGTGCAAGGAAAGGAATTGCAGCTGAAAACCCTGTCACTGGAGGGCGGACAGGTGGAGGTGGACGGCAGTGTTTCCGCGCTGGCCTACGAGGAACCGAGGCAGGCAGCCGGCTGGAAGCGCCGTCTGTTCGGATGACCGCCCCCGCGCTGGCAGCACACCGATTCATGTGCTGCTGCCTGCTGGGGGCAGCGCTGGGGGTGTATTACGAATTCTTACGTCCCCTGCGTCCACGGTATACTCTTGCCGCGGACGCGCTGTTTCTGACGGGCTGCGTCTGGGTCTGGCTGATTATGAGCTTTCGCGTATGCAGGGGCGACCTGCGGCTGGGGTATTCCGCCGGGCTGCTGGCGGGGGGGATCGTCTGGGATCTGGCGTTCGGCAGCCTGATCGCACCCATTTTTTCCGGATTCTGGAAATTCGTCAGGGCAATCCTGGGCTTTGCGCTGCTGCCCGCAAAAAAATTTTCCGAATTTGCAAAAATTTTATTTGCATCTGCGAAAAAATGGGTTACAATAAAGTGGAATCATCGTCGGGAAAAACGGCGAAAACGAAGAGGTGAACCCATTGGAACAGAAACGCAGGGGAAAAGTGATTTTCCGGTCAGGCTCGCTGGCACTGAAGATCATCGTGGCAGTGCTTATCGTATTCTCTATGGCGGCGCTGGCAGCTCTGAGGTGGGTACACACCGGCATTCAGGCGCGGACCGGAGAGCTGCGGGACGAGGCCGCCGCTCTGGAACATCAGAACAGCGAGCTGGAGGAAAAAATTGGCGAGCTGGGCTCGGTGAAGAGCGTAGAGGATATCGCAAGAAGCGAGCTGGGGCTGGCTGACCCCAATACCCTTATTCTGGATCTACAGCCGCAGTCTTAACCTTGTGCATCATTAACTGAAAATAGATGGAGGAATCACAGCATACTATGGAGTTAACCGTTGGAGCCATTTTAGAGGGTAAAGTCAAGTCTATCACCAATTTCGGTGCATTCATCTCCCTGCCGGAGGGAAAGACAGGCATGGTACATATTTCCGAGGTCGCCAATGCCTACGTCAGCGATATCCGGCAGCACCTGACCGAGGGCCAGGACGTGAAGGTCATGGTCATTGGTCTGGAAAACGGCAAGGTCAACCTGTCCATCAAGCGTCTGGAACCCAAGCCCCAGCGTGAGAACGGCGGAAATCGGAACGGGAACTACCGCGGCGCGCCCCGTCAGGACGGCGGCTACCGGCGGGAAAATTCCGCCCCGGCGCAGAACCGCCCCCAGCGCGCCCCCATGCAGCCCGCCGCCCCCAAGACGGCTGACCAGCTGTTTGAGGAAAAGCTGAAGGCGTTCATGTCCGAGTCCGACAACAAGCTCTCCTCCATGCGTGCGGATCACCGCACCAAGAGCAGAAGACGGTAAAAAACGGGCTACCCCGGCAGCCCGTTTTTCATGAGACGGAAATGGACTGCGGAAGGCGGGAAATTCTATGGGGAATGTTGTGATCACCGGCGGCTCCCGGGGAATCGGCGCAGCGGCGGTGGAGCTGTTCGCCGCGCGGGGCGACCGGGTGACGTTTTTGTACGAGAAAAACCATACCGCCGCGAAAGCCGTGGCGGACAAAACAGGAGCCGCCGCCATTTGCTGCGACGTGGCGGACGGGGAAGCCGTGAACCGGGCGTTTTCTCAAATCGGGGACGTGGACATTCTTGTCTGCAACGCCGGGACGATGTACTTTGGACTTTTGTCCCAGATGGCGGAGGATGAATGGAACCGGCTGTTCGCCGTTAACGTGGGAGGGATTTACCACTGCGTCAACGCCGCCATGCCGTCTTTCCTCAAGACCCATCGTGGCAGCATCGTGACAGTGGCCAGTATGTGGGGGCAGGTGGGCGCATCCTGCGAGGCGGCGTATTCCGCTACAAAAGGCGCGGTGATCGCTCTGACCAAGGCGCTGGCAAAGGAGCTTGGCCCCAGCGGCATCCGGGTCAACTGCGTGGCGCCGGGAGTCATTCTGACGGACATGTGCGCGAACGTCGCCCCGGATATCCTCGCGGGAATGGCGGAGGAAACGCCCTTGGGGCGCAACGGTATGCCCATGGATGTGGCAAAAGCCATCGCGTATCTGGCAGACGCGGAATTTGTCACCGGACAGGTGCTGGGCGTCAGCGGCGGGTATGTGATTTAACTACTGTAATACAAAGGAGATCGTAGTATGAGAATTGCCATTGGCTGTGACCACGGCGCGTTTGCGCTGAAAAACAAAGTCATCGAGCATCTGGAAAAGCAGGGGCATGAGGTCAGGGACTTCGGCACCTATTCCACGGAAAGCTGCGATTACCCCGACTTTGCCGCTGCGGCCGCCCGGGCGGTTGCCAGCGGGGAATGCCAGCGGGGCATTGTGCTGTGTACCACTGGCATCGGCATGTCCATCACCGCCAATAAGATCGACGGCATCCGCTGCGCCCTGCTTTCCGACCCATGGTCGGCAAAAATGACCCGCCTGCACAACGACACCAATATGATGGCGCTGGGTGCGGGAGTTGTGGGCGAAAATCTGGCGCTGGAGATCGTGGACGTCTGGCTCGGCACGGAATTTTCCGGGGAAGAGCGCCATCAGCGTCGGATTGATAAGGTTATGGCGTTGGAAAAGTAAGGTTTTACGAATTAGACAGCAAAAAGAGGAAGCAAAAGGCGTGGTTCCGTAAGAAAACATTTATGTGAGAGAATCGGCGTAGTTTAGGCTACGCCGGTTTTCTTTTCTTTTTGGGCTGCTTGGGATTGCTCCCTTGCTTCCTCAAAATCAAATGCACCAATGAAGTTATAGACAATCTCAATTTCTCTGACCTTAATGCGCGGCTCGTTGTCGTCCGGCGTGTAAACCTCGGAGATATAAATTTTATCCACAAACTCCCGGAGAATGGAAGCGTCAAGCTGCTGCATATCGGTGTACTTTCTGACCGCTGCAATGAACTGTCTGACGTTGACTGTCTGCTTCTCCTGTTCCTTGACTTCCTGCCGCAGATGTTCGACAAGATTTGTAAGGTTGGTCTGTTCCAGCTCATAGTCACGGGACAGTTTGATGAAACGCTCGTCGGAGAGCTTGCCGGAAATGTTATCCTCATACAGTCGCTTGATGATAACATCCAGCTCGGCAATCCGCTTTTGCGATTGCGCCAGAGTGTCTTTCTTTTGTGCCAGCTCCTTATCCCGTTCCCGCAGGCTTTGATCTGCGGCCCGCTGCACAAAGTCGTCCTCATACTGCGTCACATACTGAATGGCTTCCCGCAGGTTTCGCAGCACGATTTCTTCAAGGACAACGCGCCGGATAGAGTGGGTCGAACATAAAGTGCGGTCTTTACGGTAAGTTGAGCAAAGGTAATATTCCTGTTCAGGTTTGAAGTGATTGGCTCTGCACAAGTACATCTTTCCGCCGCAATCCGCACAGAACAGCAGGCCGGAGAACATACCCATGTCGCCCATCTTAGTGGGACGGCGGCGGCCCTGTCGGATTTTCTGGACGATCAGAAACACGCTTTCCTCAATAATAGGTTCCTGTGTGTTCTCAAAGATCACCCAATCCGCCGGATCATTCCATAATACTTTCTTGCTCTTGAACGATTGCTTGGAAGTTTTGAAGTTGACCGTATGGCCCAAATAGTCAAGGCGTTCCAAAATATGTACTACCGTCTTTGTTGCCCATTTATAAGGGTCAGTTGGCCGTTTAGATGTTGTCGGCAAGTCGTTTTCGTAGCAGTAAGCAACAGGCGAAAGAACTTTATTTTCTTGGAGCCATTTTGCAATTTGCGTCGGCCCCATGCCGTCCATGCACAGTGCAAAAATCTTTTGGACAACAGCGGCAGCTTCTTCATCCACGATCCACCGCTTCTTGTTCTCCGGGTCTTTCTTGTACCCATAAGGCGGGATAGTGGTAAGGTGTTCGCCGGAGCGTCCTTTGGATTGCCACGTTGCCCGGATTTTCTTGCTGGTGTCCTTGGCGTACATTTCATTGAATACGTTGCGGATGGCGGTAAATTCGCTGTCCCCGCGCACACTGTCCACACCGTCATTGACGGCAATAAAGTGGACGCCGTACTCTGGAAACAGCATTTCCGTATACATTCCGACTTGCAGATAGTTACGCCCGAACCGGCTCATATCCTTAACGACAACGCGCTTGATCTTGCCCGCCTTGATGTCGGCAAGCATCCTCTGGAATCCGGGCCGGTTGAAAGATGAGGTTAGATAACGATACTTTTTGAAACACAGTAAAATCAAGGTTTTTCGGACAACGGACAAGCATGGTTTGTACTACAACTAAATATTGCACCGCACAAGCGGCGTTTCCCACTTCCACACGGAAGAACAGGAACGCCGCTTTTTTCATGCCCTTTGTTACGCAGTAGGGGCAGAAAAAGCCTTGCTACAAGCGGCTTTGCGGGCGTGTTTTTCGTGCGGTAAGGGATTTATACCTTTTCCCTCAAAATCGCTGTTCTACTGCGTAACAAATCCAAAGCAAAGGAGTGATGAAGCTATGGCAGTTTTCCGTGTGGAACGCAACACAGGC
>OLWH01000082.1_pt1 | contig 51696 bp, 42 predicted proteins | sample 1673381 | NCBI WGS metagenome assembly OLWH01 (sample SAMEA103958110, study PRJEB25191) | human gut metagenome | reverse complement strand
AGCCTGGGTCAACGATGATCCCGCACAGATCGCCATTGCAGAGGGCGGCATTCCTGCACCTGCCGACAAGTACGAAGGCTACAAGCTCGACCCCGCCAATGAGACTTATCCCACAGCAGGCACGAAAGTAAACAGCGGCAGCGTTTACACTGTGAACTATGTGAAGGACGACAGCCAGACGCAGGGCACCAAGTATACTGTAAAGTATACGATCAACGGTGTGGAGCAGACCGCAGACGGATTTGAAGTGACCGGCACAGCCTGGGTCAACGATGATCCCGCACAGATCGCCATTGCAGAGGGCGGCATTCCTGCACCTGCCGACAAGTACGAAGGCTACAAGCTCGACCCCGCCAATGAGACTTATCCCACAGCAGGCACGAAAGTAAACAGCGGCAGCGTTTACACCGTGAACTATGTCAAGCGCACCGACCTGACCTACACCGTCAAGTACCTCTGGACCGACGGTATGGGTTCCGGCACCGCCATTGAAGGCGTTCAGGACAAGGTCGTGGAGAATGTCACCTTTGAACAGGAAATCTTGGAAGAGCCCATTGAGATCCCTGGCTACACTCCTGTGGAAACAGGCAAGGTGGAGCGCCGGATGGACAAGGAATCCCTGACGATTGTCTTCCTGTACTACAAGAATGTCACCCTGACCGCCGCTTCTGGTTCCGTTGTTTACAACGGCACCACCCAGACCCTGAGCGGTTACACCAGCTCCGAAGCGGAAGCTAAGTTCGAGGGCATCACTGCCAATGGCAGCGGCAAGGACGTGGGCAAGTACGCCGTGACCTTTAGCGGTGTCTCCGAGCGGGAGCAGAAGATCTCCAAGAATGGCAGATACCTGCTGACCGGGACTGTGGACGGCAAGCTGACCATCACCCCCGCAACCCTGACCGTGACTACCGAGTCCGACAGCAAGGTCTATGACGGCACCGCCCTGACGGCGCCCGGCAGCATCACCGGTCTGGTAGGCCGCGAGAGTGTGGACTTCTCCGTCACCGGCAGCCAGACGGACGTTGGCAGCAGCAAGAATACCTACAGCATCGATTGGGGCAATACCAAGTCTTCCAACTACACGGTTGCGGAAACGCTGGGCACCCTGACCGTCACCGCCCAGAGCATCACGCCTCCTGAGGATCCCGATGACCCCAACGGTTACCTGGGCGTTCAGGTGGACAGCCCCGCCGATCATGTGTATGACGGCGCGGAGCACAAGTGGGCCCCCACTGTGACGGACAAGGACGGCAATGCCCTGACGGAGAATAAGGACTACACCGTTGCCTACGGCAAGACCGATTTCACCAACGTCACCGGCGACATCACCGTGACCGTCCGGGGTATCGGCAACTACACCGGCACCGTGACCAGAAGCTACAAGATCACCCCCAGAGAGGCCGTCATCACCGTGAACAACGGCACCAAGACTGCGGGCCAGAACGACCCCGCCTTCACCGGCACCGTGACGGGCCTGATTGGTGAAAACGACCTGGGCGTTGTGAGCTATGTGCGTACCAACAATGCGGAAGCCGTCGGCACCTACACCGGTGTCCTGACCGCCCTGTACACCGAGAACGCCAACTATGACGTTCGGGTGATCAACGGTACCTTCGTGATCACTGCGGCCAATAACCCGAATCCCAATCCTCCTCAGCCCAACCCCAATCCTCCGCAGCCCAACCCCAATCCTCCTCAGCCCCAGCCCGAGCCCAAACCTGAACCCAAACCTGAACCCAAACCCGAGCCTCAGCCCAAACCCGAACCTCAGCCTGAACCTGAGGGAACCGTGGTAGAGGAGATCGCGGATGAGGCCACGCCTCTGGCTATGGGCGGCGCATGGGCCCTGGTGAACCTGATCCTGACGATCCTGACGGTGCTTGGCAGCATCCTGCTGCTCATCGGCTACATCGGCAAGAAGCAGAAGGAGCGGGAGGATGAGAACGGCAACGTTATCCTCAACGCCGAGGGTGAAGCCGAGACAGACGACATCAAGAAGAAGGGCGGCTGGAGACTGGCCAGCATCATCCCCGCCGTGGCTGCAGTGATCGCATTCATTCTCACCGAGAATATGCGCCTGCCCATGGTCCTGGTGGACAAGTGGACTCTGCTGATGGTGATCATCGCCCTGGTCCAGCTGCTGGTTGCCTACTTCAGCAAGAAGAAGACCCAGGAACCCGAGCAGCCCGAGCAGATGGTTGCAAACGCATAACCCCCCAATTCCCTCCGGCGGAAACGCCGGGGGGAATTTTTGCCAAGCCGGTTCATTGACAGGAAAGGCGGATGCCGGTATGATTAAGAAAAAAGAAACAGGAGGCATTTTATGAACCTTTCAGACTGGACCTTTTTCATGGACGGCTTTGAGCCGCTGCCCTGCCGGGCGCCCTGCACCATGTATAGCGTACTTTTGGAAAACGGAAAGATCCCGGACCCCTTCTATGGGGTCAACGAGCAGACCCTGCGGCACTTGGGGGAACGGGACTGTGCCTTCGAGACGGAATTCACGGTGGATGCCCGGGATCTGGAGAAGGAATACCAGGAGCTGGAATTTTCCGGTCTGGATACCGTCTGCCGCATCCTGCTGAACGGGTCGCCGTTGGGCAGGACAAAGAATATGCACAGGACTTACGTTTTCCCGGTAAAGGACCGGCTGGTCCCCGGGAAAAACACGCTGCGGCTGGAATTTTCCTCCCCCATGGCCTATTTCCGGGAGGCCCAGCGGCGGCACTATCTCTATATGAATGACGGGGATACGGTCCCCGGAACGGCCCACCTGCGCAAGGCCATGTTCGAGTCCGGCTGGGACTGGGCGCCTACCCTGCCGGATATGGGCATTACCCGCCCTGTGGAGCTGCGCAGCTTTGACGGCGGACGGCTGGAGCGGGTGCTGGTCAGCCAGAAGCACCGGGGCGGAGAGGTGGACGTGAGCGTCCGTGCGGATGTGCTTTGCGGACCGGAATATGAAGTTTATGTAAACCTTGACGGGCAGCGGGTACGGGCAACGGCCGGTGAGGCGGTGGTCCATATCGAGCATCCCCGGCTCTGGTGGGTGCGGGGCTACGGCGAGCAGCCCCTCTATCCGCTGGAAACGGAGCTCTGGGTCGGGGGCACCTGCGTGGACCGGAAAACGATGCGCATCGGCCTGCGGACGCTGACGGTGAGCACGGAGAAGGACGCCGACGGAAAGGGCAGCGAATTCTGCTTCGTCATCAACGGCGTGAAAATCTTCTCCATGGGCGCAAACTTCGTCCCCATGGACAGCCTGCTCACCAGGATCACCCCGGACCGGCTGGAAAATCTGGTAAATCAGGCCGCTGCCGCCAATTTCAACACCCTGCGGATCTGGGGCGGCGGTTATTATCCGGAGGATACGTTCTATGATCTCTGCGATGAAAAGGGCATTCTGGTCTGGCAGGATTTTATGGTGGCCTGCGCAAACATCTGGCTCACAAAGGACATGGAGCAGGAATTTACCTGCGAGGCTGTGGATAACCTGTCGAGACTTCAGCACCATGCCTCCCTGGGCCTGCTCTGCGGCAACAACGAGATGGAGGGCATGATCCTCGGCGGCTGCCAGAATACGGAGCTGGTGCACATGGATTATTTGCGGCTGTATGAGCACCTTCTGCCGGAGCTCTGCGGAGCGTATGCACCGGATACCTTCTACTGGCCCTCCAGCCCCTCCTCCGGCGGCAGCTTTGATGACCCCGGCTGCCCTTCCCGGGGAGACACCCACTACTGGATGGTCTGGCACGGCGGCCTGCCCTTTACGGCCTACCGGGAGAACAGCTTCCGGTTCTGCTCGGAATACGGCTTTGAAAGCCTGCCCAGCATGAAAACCATTGAGACCTTCAGCGCCCCGGAGGACCGGAATCTCCTGTCCCGGGTCATGGATGATCACCAGAAGTGCCGCACCGGAAACGAAAAGCTGCTGCGGTATCTGGCGGACTATTATCTCTATCCCAGCCGCTTTGAGGACCTGGTCTATGCCTCCCAGCTGATGCAGGCTGAGGCTATTGAAAGCGCCGTGGAGCATTTCCGCCGCCAGCGGGGCTACTGCATGGGCTCTACCTACTGGCAGTTCAACGACTGCTGGCCTGTGGCCTCCTGGGCGAGCATCGATTATTTCGGCCGCTGGAAGGCGCTGCACTATGCGGCAAAGCGGTTCTATGCCCCGGTGGCCATGGGGCTGTTCCTGGAAAACGGCACCCTGACGGTGAACATCGCCAACGAGACCCGGCAGGCTTTCCGGGGAGCGGTGCGGCTGTACCTGTGCCGGGGGGACCGGACGGTGCTGGATGAGCAGCGCTGTGAGGTTACTGTGGAAGCCCTGTCCTCTCTGGATGTTCTGCGCCGGAAGGCGGATGCTGCGGATGTCTACGATACCTATCTCTATGCCGACCTCTACGACGCTTCCGGAAGCTTCCTGACCCGCCGGACGCAGCTGCTGGTGCCGCCCAAGCATTTCTCCTGGCGGAAGCCCCGGCTGACGGTGACGGCGGAGGATATTCCCGGGGGTGTGGCATTCCGGGTAAGCGCGGATGCTTTTGCCAAGAATGTGTACCTGGATTTCCGGGACCGGGACCTGGTCCTTTCGGATAATTATTTTGATTTGACCGCCCCGGAAGCCTATACGGTCACAGCCCAGACCCAGGCAAGCGCCGCCGAGCTGCTATCGCAGCTGACGGTCAAAACCGTCTATGACATTCGGTAAGGGGTATTGAAAGAATCACACGTCGGGAAAACTGCATGATATCATACTTTGGAATGATTTACTTTCTCGAAAATAGCTGATACAATAAGAATAAAGTCGAAAAAGTATGATGTGGAGGCTTTTCTATGGCAGAACGGACGATTATCAAGCGGTCCATTGCAGACTGCTTTGAGAAATTCATGAAGCAGGGGCGCGTGCTGTTTTTCAGTGCACCCTGCGGCTTTGGAAAAACCTGCGTGGCCGATACCCTGACAGAGGGCAAAAGCGTGCTGCGTCTGTCTGCGGCAGACCCGGATTTTGCCGTTCCCTCCAAGGCGGGCAGCTGGCGCATTCTGCTCATCGATGATTTGCAGAATTTGCAGGAGGACGAGGAGTGGCTGCCTCTGCGGGATTTAATTCGGGACTGTCCGGAGCGTCGGTTCCTGCTCCTGTCCCGGGGCGCGCCCAACGGGACGCTGATGGCGTTCCAGTATTCCGGCCTGATGACGGTGCTGGAATCAAAAGCCTTCCTCTTCGAGCGGGAGGATGTGCGCAGGCTGCTGGAAAGCTGGGAGATTTCTGCCTCCGATGCGGATATCAGCGGGATTTATAAGGAATCCATCGGCCATCCCTTGGGCGTGGTGGTTACTGCCCGGCGAATGGCCCAGGGGGCCCCGTTCTCTTTGGAGCTGGTGGGAGAATGCTTCCAGGAGGTCTTCCGGTATTTTGAAACGGCCGTATACCGGCGGTTTGATCTGCCCATTCAGCGTTTTTTGCTGGAGCTTGCTCCCTTTAAGTCCTTCGATCTGGACTTGGCCCGTATTGTGACCGGCAGCCATAACGCCGGGGAAATGCTGGACTGGCTCCAGCGCAATACCTCCATGCTGCAATATGACGGCGTTCTGCACTTCCGTTTCTGGGAGCAGTTCCGCCCGTTTCTGCTGTGGGAAATGGGCCGGGAGTACCCGCCGGAGCGGAAACGGGCGCTGATGGTCCGGGGCGGGATGTACTATGAACTGAAAGAGGACTACCCTAACGCCCTGGACTGCTATATCCAGGGACAGGAGCACGCCAAGGTATCCGAGCTGCTGATCCGCAACGCGGAGACTTTCCCGGGAATGGCCCACTACCGGGAAATGGAAAAGTACTATCGGAAGCTGCCGGAGAGCGATATCCTGGCGTCCCCGGCGCTGATACAGGGCATGAGCATGCTCTGCGCCATGTCCGGTGACTATGAAGGCTCCGAGCGGTGGTACAAGACACTGGAACGCTTTGCCCAGAACTGCGGGCCCCAGGATGCAGTGCTGACCCAGGCGCGCAGCTGCCTGGTCTGGCTGGATATCAGTTTGCCCCAGCGGGGAGTGGAGACGCTTGCGGAGGCTTTTCCGAAGATATCTCGAATGGTTCGCCGGAAGGAGCTGGTTTTGCAGTCCTTCTCTGCGACCAGCGGCCTGCCCAGCATTGTCAACGGCGGCAAGGACTTCTCCGACTGGTGCACCAAGGACGACCAGATGTTCAAAACCATGAGCGGCCCGCTGCAGTCGGTCCTGGGCAAATACGGCGTAGGGCTGGCGGAAAGCGCTGCTGCGGAGAGCAAGTACGAAAAGGGCGAGGATATCTCCGTGCATTTGCTGGATTTGGTGCAGCGCATGGGCGAAATTCGGAACAACGGTACGCCGGAGATGGAGTTCGCGATAACTGCTCTGCTGGCCAGGAGCCAGACGACTTCCGGCAGGGCGGGGGATGCCAAGCGGACCCTGCTGGCATTGCGCCAGCGATTTGAAGAGACGGGCCAGAACCGGTATTTGGACAATCTGGATGCGCTTCTCTGCCGCCTGGATCTGCGCTTGGGCAACCTGGATGCGGCAGATACCTGGTATCTGAAAAAAGCCCCCAAAGATCCCCTGCATTTTGATGCGCTGAAGCGGTATCAGTATCTGACGCAGGCGGCGGTGGAGCTGGTGGCGGGACAGACGAAGAACGTATTTTTCACACTGGCCCCTATGGACGGCTATTGCAAGGCCTGCGGCCGCCATCTGGACAAGATCAGTACCGACCTGCTGCGGGCTATGGCCCTATACCGGGAGCAGGACGAAAGGTGGCATGAATATCTGAAAACCGCCCTGACAGAGGCGGAGAATTACCGCTTCGTCCGGCCGGCCAGCGTGTTCGGCGGGGCCATCCTGCCGCTGCTGGAGCAGACGAAATGGACAGGGGACGCAAAATGGTTCAAGGCTGTTCTGACAGATACCCGCGTCCAGGCAAGCTTCTATCCCGACTATCTTCGGCCCCGGATGTCCCCTGCGGAAAACCTGACCGCAACGGAAATGCGGGTGCTGCACCTGATCTGTGCGGACAAGAGCAATGCGGAGATCGGCGAGATCATGGACATTAAGCTGCCCACGGTGAAGACCCATGTGAGCCGGGTGCTGGAAAAGCTGGGCGTCAGCCGCCGCAGCGAGGCAAAAACCGCAGCCAAGAAGCTCTGGCTCATCCCGGAAGAGCTATAAAATCCAACGCCGCTGAGATTTCTTGGCGGCGTTGACAAATATAGGGCTGTATGCTATAATACTCCCGTCTGAATTGAATATAAAAGCAGCGCAAAGGTGCCGCCGAAAGGCGGTGAAAAGGGAACCCGGTGCAAGTCCGGGGCGATACAGTCACTGTGAAGGGGAGCGTTTCGGGATGCCACTGGGAAACTGGGAAGGCAGAAACGCGGGGAACCGAGTCAGGAGACCTGCCTTTGCGTGGAATCTCCGATTTGCTGTCTACAAATCGACCTTCCCGCTGGTGTTTGCCCCGTTTCCGGGTTTTCGGGGCGGATATATGTTGTCAGGAAGAGCGGCTGCGGGGATGCAGCCGCTTTTATATTTTATTCAGAGGAAATTTTGAAAAAGAAGGTAATCCACCATGAAAAAACTGATTGCTCTGCTGCTGGGCGTTTGCATGGTTCTGTCCATGGCTGCCTGCGGCGGCAACAGCACCACTGCTACCACTACGGCTGCCACCACGGAGGCCACTACCGAGGCTACCACCGAGGCTGCCACTGAGGCTACCCAGTCTCAGGAGGAAATTGACCAGGCTGCTGCCGATGAGGTTGCTGCTCTGATCGACGCCATCTATGTCCAGACCCGCAACGACGAGACCGACGCCCAGTGCGAGGCCGCCAAGGCTGCCTGGGACGCCCTGACCGATGCTCAGAAGGAGCTGGTCGAGGGCGAAGAGGCCAGCCCCGAGTACTTCGGCCGCGATACCGGCGATGCTTCTCTGGATGACCCCCGGAATCAGGACGAGATCGGCGAGAAGGAGCTGCTGGTCGTCTCCTTCGGTACTTCCTTCAACGACAGCCGTGTGGAAGACATCAAGGGCATTGAGGATGCTCTGGCCAAGGCTTTCCCCGACTGGTCCGTCCGCCGCGCCTTCACCGCACAGATCATCATCAACCACATCCAGGCCCGTGACGGCGAGAAGATCGACAACATGGAGCAGGCTCTGGACCGTGCCGTTGCCAACGGCGTGAAGACTCTGGTCGTGCAGCCCACCCACCTGATGCATGGCGCTGAGTACGACGAGATGTGCGAGGCTCTGGAGGAGTACAAGGACAAGATCGAGACCATCGTGGTTGCCGAGCCCATGCTGGGCGAGGTCGGCTCCGATGCCACCGTCATCAATGCCGACAAGGAAGCCGTTGCCAAGGCTGTCGTCGCTGCCGCTCTGGAAGAGGCCGGCTACGAGAGCACCGAGAAGGCCGCTGAGGACAGCACCGCTTTTGTCTTCATGGGCCACGGCACTGCCCACGTCGCTAAGGTGACCTACAGCCAGATGCAGACCCAGATGCAGAACCTGGGCTACAAGAATGTCTTCATCGGCACCGTTGAAGGCGAGCCCGAGGAGACCGCCTGCGAGAACGTCATTGAGGCTGTCAAGGCCGCCGGCTACACCAAGGTTGTCCTGCGTCCTCTGATGGTCGTCGCCGGTGACCATGCCAACAACGACATGGCCGGTTCCGATGACGATTCCTGGAAGACCATGTTCGAGGCTGCCGGCCTGGACGTGACCTGCCAGATCTCCGGCCTGGGCCGTATTGAGGCTGTGGAGCAGCTGTATGTTGCCCACACCCAGGCTGCTATGGATTCCGCTAACTAAATCTACTTCATAAACCCGGGATCACCCGGGGGCAGTAAGCCCCTGGGTGAATTCCATGCATAAGGAGAAATGAAAAATGAAAAAAATGACTGCACTTCTGCTGACCGCTATGCTGCTGCTGGGCCTCGCCGCCTGCGGCCAGACCGCCCCCGCCGAGACCACTGCCGCTCCGGAGACCACCGAGGCAGCACCCGAGACCACTGTTGAGACCACTGTTGAGGCCACCGCTCCCGAAACCACCGAGGCCGCTGTCTGTCCCCTGGAGGACGGCGTTTACACTGCCGAGTTTGACACGGATAGCTCCATGTTCCATGCCAATGAGTCTTGCGATGGCAAGGGCACGCTGACCGTGCAGGACGGCAAGATGACCATCCATGTCAGCCTGGCCTCCAAGTCCATCGTAAACCTGTTCCCCGGCCTGGCCGAGGACGCTCAGAAGGAGGGCGCAGAGCTGCTGCAGCCCACCGAGGACACCGTCACCTATTCCGACGGCCTGACCGAGACCGTTTACGGCTTCGATATCCCCGTGCCCTACCTGGATGACGAGTTTGATCTGGCCCTCATCGGCAAGAAGGGCGTTTGGTATGACCACAAGGTCTCCGTTTCCAACCCCGAGCCCAAGCAAACCCTTGTTTCCGACCTGGCGGATGGCAAATACACCGTTTATGGCACCCTGGAGGGCGGCACAGGCAAAACCACCCTGGTCAACCCCACGCTGCTGACCGTGACCGATGGCAAGGGCATTGCCACCGTGGTTCTCAGCAGCAGCAAATATGACTATATGATCGTGGACGGCGTGAAGTACGAGCCTGTCAGCAACGAGGGCGGCTCCTCCTTCGAAATTCCCGTAACCGCACTGGATGTGAAGATCGCCGTGGTGGCCGATACTGTGGCCATGAGCACCCCCCACGAGATTGAATACACCATTCTCCTGGATTCCTCCACGCTGGAAGAACTGAAATGAGAAGATTTTTTGCACTGATTCTGGCGGCTCTGCTGCTCAGCGGCTGCGCCGCCGCACCCCAGCAAGGTGCGGAAACAACCGCGCAGACCACGGCTGCACCCCAAACAGTCAGCTGGGACAGCCTGACATTTACCGGGCCCCGGCCCATGCACTATGCAGAAACCTTCGCCATTTATGACGAGGCCAGCGGATACCGGAAGATCACCGTTGGTACGGACCAGACCATTCTGGTGGTCCCGGAAGGCGCCCAGGTGCCCCAGGGTGTCCCGGCGGGTGTAATTGTTCTGAAGCAGCCGCTGGAGCATATCTATGTGGTTTCCAGCGCAGCCATGGATTATTTCTGCAAGCTGGATGCCATGGATACCGTGCGGCTCAGCAGCCTGAAGGAAGACGGCTGGTACCTGCCGGAGGCAAAGCAGGCCATGGCAGAGGAAAAGCTCCTGTATGCCGGAAAATACTCTGCGCCGGACTATGAAACGATTCTGGCGGAGCGCTGTGACCTGGCAATCGAGAATACCATGATTTACCATACGCCGTCTGTCATGGAGCAGATCCAGGGCCTGGGCATTCCCGTTATTGTGGACCGCTCCAGCTATGAAAGCCATCCCCTTGGCCGCATGGAGTGGATCAAATTCTATGGAGCCCTTCTGGGGAAGGACAGCGAGGCTGTCAGCTATTTTGACGCGCTGATGAACAATCTGACGCCGGTTATGAATCAGGAGTCTACCGGAAAGACCGTGGCGTTTTTCTACGTCACGGCCGCCGGGGCGGTGAGTGTCCGCAAGAGCTCGGACTATATTTCCAAGTCCATCTCCCTGGCAGGCTGCACGCCCATTGTCTTCGAAGAAGATGAGAATGCCGGTGCCACCTCCTCCCAGACCATTCAGATGGAGGCCTTCTACAATGCGGCAGTGGATGCGGATATGCTCATCTACAACAGCACGGTGGATGGAGAACTGAAGGATATGAATGCCCTGCTGTCCAAAGCACCGCTGCTGGCGGATTGCAAGGCGGTGAAAACCGGCCAGGTCTGGTGCGTTACCAAGAATTTCTATCAGGAATCCCTGGCTCTGGGGAATTTTATTCTGGATGTGAATACGGCGGCAGAGGACAATGGCCGGGAGCTGTATTTTCTGAAACAGCTGACATAAGGAGGCACACGTGTGAAAAAAAGAGGACGCAGAATATGGGGCTTTGTGCTGCTTTTCTTGCTGGTGGCTGTTTTCCTGCTGTGGAATCTCCATGCCGGAAGCGTGTCCATTTCCGCGGCAGAAATCCGGCAGATTCTGCTGGGCCGCAGCCAGGACAGCACAAAATGGAATATTATCCGCAGCATTCGCCTTCCAAGGCTTCTGTCGGCGCTGATTCTGGGCGGAGCACTGTCGGTTTCCGGCTATCTGCTGCAAACCTTTTTCCATAACCCCATTGCCGGTCCCTTTGTGCTGGGTATCTCCTCCGGTGCGAAGCTGACGGTTTCCATCACCATGATTTTCCTGCTGAGCCGCGGAATGGTATCCAATTCGGCAACACTGATCTTCTCCGCCTTTTTTGGCGCCATGATTTCCATGGGCTTCGTGCTGATCATCTCCCAGAGGGTGAAGCAAATGAGCCTGCTGGTGGTCTGCGGCGTTATGATCGGCTATATCTGTTCTGCGCTGACGGATTTCTTTGTGACCTTTGCGGATGATTCCAACATTGTGAACCTGCACAATTGGTCCGTGGGCTCCTTCTCCGGAAGGACCTGGACGGATGTGCGTGCCTTGGCAATTGTCTGTGCCCTGGGCGTAGGCCTGAGCTTTTTGCTGAGCAAGCCCATCCGGGCCTACCAGATGGGAGAGGTCTATGCCCAGAATATGGGCGTACCCCTGAAAGCCTTCCGGGCGGCGCTGATTCTGCTGTCCAGTGTGCTCTCCGCCTGCGTGACGGCCTTTGCCGGGCCCATTTCCTTTGTGGGCATTGCAGTGCCCCACCTGATGAAAATCCTTTTTAAGACGGCGGAGCCCATGGTGATGATCCCGGCCTGCTTCTTGGGCGGCGGGGCCTTCTGCCTGATGTGCGATCTCATCGCCCGGACGGCCTTCGCGCCCACCGAGGTGAGTATCAGCTCCGTAACCGCCGTATTTGGCGCACCGGTGGTCATCTATATGATGGTTCGAAGAAAGGCGGCCAGAGAATGAGCGACTTTTTATCCACAGAAAATCTGACCGTTGGCTACGACGGGCAGCCCCTGATCCGGGAGGTGTGCCTCAGCGTTCAGCGGGGCAGAATCGTGACCCTCATCGGCCCCAACGGCTCCGGCAAGTCCACCATCCTGAAAACCGTCGTTGGGCAGCTGTCCAAGGTGTCCGGCACGGTACTGCTGGAGGGAAGCCCCATGGAGCAGCTGCGGCAGAATGAGATCGCCAAGAAAATGGCCATTCTCATGACCCAGCGGGTGCACCCGGAGCTCATGACCTGCTTTGATGTGGTCAGCACCGGACGCTACCCCTATACCGGGGCCCTGGGCCTGCTGAGCAAGGAGGACAAGCGCATTGTCATGGATGCCATGGCTTTGGTACACAGCGCCGATCTGGCGGACCGGCCCTTTGAGGCCATCAGCGACGGCCAGCGGCAGCGAATCCTGCTTGCCCGCGCCCTGTGCCAGCAGCCGGAAATCATCGTCCTGGACGAGCCTACCAGCTACCTGGACATCCGCTATAAGCTGGAACTGCTGACGATCCTGAAGACCATGGTGCGGGAGAAAAATCTGGCGGTGCTCATGTCCCTGCACGAGCTGGACCTGGCAGACCGGGTCTCCGATACGGTGGTCTGCGTCAGCGGAGACAGGATCGACCGCATAGGCACCCCCAAGGAGATTTTCACCAGCGACTATATTGCCAGGCTCTACCATATGGAGCCGGGGAGATACGACCCCTGCTTTGATACTCTGGACTATGTGCCGAAGGCATAAAAATAATGCGCTGCGAGCCTTCGCAGCGCATTATTTTTTGTGGAAATTAACCGTTCTTGTGAATCTCCTCGGGCAGGACGCCGCGGTTGGAGATGGTCTTGGGGGTGATTTCTCCGGAAGCCGTCAGGGCAATCTTGGTCAGGATGGGGCCTACCAGCTCGTAAATCAGCACGGAGAAGAGGACGATGCTGCGCATGATGGCACCCTCGGCACCGAAGTCTGCGGCGACGGTGGCGGACATACCCAGAGCCACACCGGCCTGGGGCAGCAGGGTGATGCCCAGGTATTTGCACACGGTCTTGGGGCAGCCAACCATCCGGGAGCTGACACTGGCACCGGCAATCTTACCGGCGGAGCGCATGAGGATATACACCAGACCAATGCCCACAACAGCGGCGCTGCCGAAGACCCGCAGGTCCAGCTCTGCACCGGAGAGCACGAAGAACAGAACGTAAACGGGGGCGGTCCAGCGGTCGGTCCGGTACATGATCTCGTCGGAGAAGTCACACAGGTTGCAGAAGATGGTGCCGCACATCATGCACACCAGCAGGGAGGAGAAGCCGATCTCTACGCCGTTGCCAAAGGTCAGCTCGATCTTGGAGAAGGCGGTGCACAGGAACACGAAGGCCACGGCCAGACTCAGACGCTTGGAGCGGGAGTTGAAGAATTTTTCCACAATGCTGAAAACCCAGCCCAGGGCGGCACCCAGAACCAGAGAAGCAACGATCTCAACAAGCGGGTTCACAATGACGGAGACCAGATTGATGGAGCCGGAGATCAGGGCCTTGGCAATACCGGTGGACACGGCAAAGACGATCAAACCCACGGCATCGTCCAGAGCCACGATGGGCAGCAGGATGTTGGTCAGGGGGCCCTTGGCCTTGTACTGGTTGATGACCATCACCGTGGCGGCGGGGGCGGTAGCGGTTGCAATAGCGCCCAGCACGATACAGGTGGACACGGGCAGGGTGTCACCCAGGAACAGGTGCAGAATCAGAAGTCCCACGTCCACGAAGATGGTGGCGGACAGTGCCTGAAAAATGGCGACGATGGTGGCCTGGCGGCCAATGTGCTTCAGTTCCTCCAGCCGGAATTCATTGCCGATGGAGAAGGCGATGAAGCCCAGGGAAACATCACTGATGAGACCCAGCTTTTCCACAAAGTCAAAGCTCGGCAGGCCCAGGTTGGGGATGCCCAGGGCGCCCAGACACAGCGGCCCAATCAGCACGCCGGCAACCAGGTAGCTGGTCACGTCAGGCAGGTTGAATTTGGAGGCCAGACGGGACAGAAACAGTCCTGCGAACATGGCAAGACCGATGGCAAGCAAGTATTCCATAAAGAAATGCCTCTTTTCATATAAATCTTTCTTTTGCCATGCTATTATAGCATGGCATTTTTCGGATGCAAGAGCTTGTATTTCACAAGAATTTTGGATTTTTTGCACGGTTAATTGTAAACTTTTATAGATATTGACCGTAAAAAGCAACTGTATGCGGGAAATGGGGGGAAAGCGCTTGATTCAGGAAATAAAACGGGCTATAATGCGTGTAAAAAAGGAGGAAGCAAAAATGGAATCTCTGAATGCACTGATCAAAAGCTGGGTTTCCCAGGGGCTTGTGGATAAAATCTTTACGGCGCTCATTACGCTGGTGGTGGGTATCCTGGTCATCAAAGCCGTTATGCGGCTGCTGACCCGGGCCCTGGAAAAGTCCAAGCTGGAAAAGGCGGCCTATAGCCTGATTTTGTCCCTTGCGAGGGTAGGGCTATACCTGCTGCTGGGCCTGAGCCTGGCCACCAGCTTCGGCATTGATGTCACCGGCGTGGTGGCGCTGGCCAGCGTGCTGACATTGGCTGTGTCTCTGGCTCTGCAAAATATGCTGACCAATGTGCTGGGCGGCTTTGCGCTGCTGACAACCCATCCCTTCCACTCCGGAGACTATGTGGACATCGGCGGCCAGTCCGGCACCGTGACCCAGATCGATATGAGCTATACCCGGCTTGTCACCGTGGACAATAAGGTGGTCTGCATTCCCAACAGCACGGTGCTGGCCTCGGAAGTGGTGAACTACTCCGCCAACGATACCCGCCGGGCGGAAATTCAGGTTTCTGCGGGCTATGACGCCCCCACCCAGAAGGTCATCGATGCTCTGGTTTTGGCGGCGACTGTGGACAATGCCCTCTTGGAGCCCGCTCCCTTTGCGGCAGTGGTGAGCTATGGGGACAATGCCATTAACTACACCCTGCGCTTCTGGGCAAAGACCGAGGACTACTGGGATGTGTACTTCAAGGTCAACCAGCGCGTCAAAGACATTTTCGACGAGCAGGGCATCCCCATGACCTACCCCCATCTAAACGTCCATTTTGATAAGGAGTTTCTGGAGAGCCGGAAGAATGGGTAAAAGCAGCCTATGTGTTTGCTACTTCTGTGAAATTTCTGTGGAAAAAGATAGCTTTTGACAATTTGCCTGGCTTTCTGTATAATGGTGCTACATGATGAGAAATTCGAGGGAAAAACCATGATTGCGGATGCTGTCACTGTTTCGGAAAATGATATGCGCAAGCTCTTAGGGGCGGCAAGCCCGGAGGCGGCGCTGCTGTATTTATATGTGCAGGCGGGCAATGACCCCAGCCTTGCCGAGGGGGCGCTTTCTTTAAGCGCCGGGCGGGTTTCCTGCGCCGCTGCCACCCTGCGGCAGCTGGGCCTGTGGCCGGAGGAGCGGCCCATCCGCGTAGCCCCCGGGGAGCGGCCGGACTATACCGAGCGGGATGTGCTCTCTGCCATGGATTCGGACAATTCCTTCCGGGCACTCTATGGGGAGGTTCAGCGTCTGCTGGGCCGGAGCCTGAATACGGAAGAGCTGAAAATTTTGCTGGGCTTCGTGCGGTATCTGAATCTGCCCGCCGAGGTGATCCAGATGCTCATCTGCTACTGCAAGGAGCGGGCGCGGAAGCGGGGCTCTTCCCGGAATCCCAGCCTGCGAACCATCGAGAAGGAGGCCTACGCCTGGGCGGAGCGGGGCATCGATTCCATCGAGGAGGCTTCGGCCTTTATCCAGGCCCAGAATGTCCGGGCCTCCCGGCTGGCCCAGCTCATGCAGGCCCTGCAGATACGGGGCAGAAATCTGACCCCGGCAGAGGAGCGCTATGCCCAGAGCTGGCTGGAGATGGGCTTTGACAACGAGACCATCTCCATGGCCTATGAGCGGACCTGCCTGAATACAGGCGGCCTCAATTGGGCGTACATGAATAAGATTTTGCAGCGCTGGCACGGCCAGGGCCTCCACACGGCCCAGGCGGTCCAGGCAGGGGACAGAAAGACGGACGCCAAGTCCGACCGCCGTCCTCTGGACGCGGACGAAGCCGCAGCCATCAAACGGATGTTTCAGGAGGGATAAGCCATGGGATATAGTGCGGAAGTGGTGCGCCGCGCCCGGGACCGTCTGGCCCAGGCCAGGGAGGACCGGGCCTCTGAGGACCGGCAGCACCTGGCGGAGGCCTATGAGCGGGTTCCCAGGATTCGGGAGATCGACCGGGAGCTGCGCATGACCATGGCCCAGGCGGCTATGGCAGCCTTCCAGGCGGGCACCGACGGCAAGAAAGAGCTGGAAGCGGTGCGGGACAAGAATCTGGCCTTGCAGCAGGAGCGGGCACGGCTGGTGGAGGAGAACTTCGAGGAGGGCTTCCTGGACGAGACGCCCATCTGTGATAAGTGCGGCGGCACCGGCTATATCGGCGCGGAGATGTGCGAGTGCCTGCGGGAGCTGTGCCGTCAGGAGCAGAAGAAGGAGGTCTCCATCCTCTCCGGCAGCCGGGATAGCTTTGGCAGCTTCCGGCTGGATTATTATTCCGACCGGGCAGACCCCAATTACGGCGTCAGCCCTCGGACCTTGGCGGAGAAGAATTTTCGGGAATGCAAGCATTATGCCGTCTTTTTCTCGGACAAATCAGACAATCTCCTGCTTTCCGGCAATCCGGGGCTGGGGAAGACCTTCCTGTCTGCCTGCATTGCCCGGACCGTGGCGGACCGGGGCTACAGCGTGGCCTATGAGACCGCGGGCCATCTGTTTACCAAGATGGAGCGGGCAAAATTCATGAATGACGAGCAGGCCCGCCAGGAGACCGAGAGCTATACCCACTGCGATCTGCTGATTCTGGATGACCTGGGCACGGAGATGCCCGGCCAGTTCACCAATGTGGCCCTCTACGGGATCATCAATGATCGGCTGCTGCTTGGCAAGCCCACGATTATCTCCACGAACCTGACCACGGACGACATTGCCAAACGCTACACGCCCCAGATCGCATCCCGGCTCCGGGGCAGCTTCAAGCGGGTCCCCTTCATCGGAGAGGATATCCGCCTTATGAAAAACGGAGGCCTGGTATGAGCATCGGCATTCTTTTTGATTTGGACGGCACACTGCTGAATACCTTAGAGGACCTGGCAGACAGCACCAACGCCGCCCTGGCTTCCTTCGGCTACCCTGCCAGGACGCTGGAGGAGGTCCGGCGTTTTGTGGGCAACGGGGCGGCAAACCTCATTGCCCAGGCTGTCCCGGAAGGCTGCGACCCGGCGCCGGTGCTGAAAGCCTTTCAGGCTTATTATCCCGCCCACTGCCAGATCAAAACGGCTCCCTATCCGGGAATCGAGCGGGCGCTGGCTGTTTTGAAGGAGAAATACCCTGTTGCTATCGTGTCCAACAAGCCGGATGCGGCAGTAAAGCCCCTGTGCGCGCATTATTTCCCCGGGATTTTTGCCCTGGGGGAGACGGCGGATTGCCCCAGAAAGCCCGATAAGGCCATGGTCCTGAAAGCCATGGACGCCATTGGCGTGACGGAGTGCATTTACGTAGGCGACAGTGAGGTGGATGTGCGCACGGCGAAAAATGCCGGGGTACCCTGCCTCAGCGTCCTGTGGGGCTTCCGGGACAGAGACCAGATCGGCGGGACCGTGTACTGCGAGACTGTGGATTGCCTGGTTCCTATGCTGGAGGAAATGGCCTGTGGCAAATGAATTCTATGCGCTCCTTGGCAGGATGCGCTATATCACCCGGTGGGGCCTTATGCGCAACAGCTTCTCGGAGAATATCCAGGAGCACAGCCACCAGGTGGCGGTGCTGGCCCACGCCCTGGCCCTGATCCGCCGGGAGATCCTCCACCTGCCCGGTCCAGACCCGGACAAATGCGCCGTGGCAGCGCTGTACCACGATGCCTCGGAGATCCTGACCGGCGATATGCCCACACCCATCAAGTATTACAATCCCGAGATCCGCAATGCCTATAAGGCCGTGGAGCAGGTGGCCGGGCAGCGTCTGCTGGATATGCTCCCCCCGGAGCTGCGGGGGTGCTACGAAAGCTATGTCCTGGAAAACGACGAGGACCTGAACCCCATCGTCAAGGCTGCGGATAAGCTCTCCGCCCATATCAAGTGCCTGGAGGAACTGAAGGCCGGAAACCTGGAGTTTTCCACAGCTTCTGCACAAACCCTGTCCGCCCTGGAAGCCACAGGCCGGGAAGAGGTCCGCTGGTTCCTGGACAACTGTCTGGAGCCCTTTACAAGAAACCTGGACCAGCTGTAAAATCCTTGACGGCAATTCGATTCTGTGCTATGATATCGGATGGAAACAGGCCGCCATGGTGGAACTGGTAGACACAAGGGACTTAAAATCCCCTGGGCCGAATCAAGCATCCAATTTGAAAAGCATTAGAGAAATGCGAGCTTTTTGAATTTGAAATTTGGGAAATTTGGAGCATCCCTCCAAAACATCCCTCCAACCTTCCATCCCTCGTTTTTGAGGGATGCATATGCCGCTATGATGGAATAGGTAGACATAGTGGACTTAAAATCCACCTGAAGCGATTCAGTACCGGTTCGAGTCCGGTTAGCGGCACCATTTTTTCAACGGACACTCGGAGATGAAATGCTCTGAGTGCCCTTTTTTTGCTCTAAAATGCCAATAATTGCATTGGCAGAATTGATTTTGGAATTCTCGTCCAGGTGCGTGTAAATATTGGCGGTTGTTCCGATAGTGCTGTGACCAAGCCACGCCTGAATTTCCTTCATGGGGACACCCTGGGCAAATAGAAGCGTTGCACAGCTATGGCGGAGATCGTGGAAGCGAATATGTGGCATATTGTGTTCTTCCAGGACAGCTACAAAATGCGCTGACAGGTAGCCGGGTTTAATGATTTCTCCAATTTCATTTACATAGATATAGTCGAGATAGTCTGTACAATAACAGGAACCGCAGAGTTTTCTGTTTTCTGCCTGACTCGCTTTCATCCTGAGTAAAATCTCCTCATAGGGTGCGACAAGCGGCAAGGTTCGGCAACTGGATTTTGTCTTGGTCCTGTCACAGGCTACGATTTGGAATTTTCCGTCAATTTGAACCTCTTGAATCGTGTGCTTGATGGTAATGGTCTTCTTTTCAAAGTCAACTGCATCCCATTTTAAGCCAAGAACTTCGCTGCGCCGCAACCCATAGAAAGCTGCCGTCACGACACCAAATTCGGCGGGATCACCTTTGAAAATATTAAATAGTTCTTCAAGCTGCTTTTGACTGTAAACATTCCCGGAGTATTTCTCAATTCTAGGAAGTTCAACTTTATCCGCGGGATTTGTTTGAATCATGTCCGTCTTATAGGCGTATGACAGCGCCTTGTGGATATTTGCGTGACGATGCTTTACGGTATTTGCCGAAACGTGTCTTACTTCCAGTTCATAGGTGTAGTAGTCCTGAATATGCTTTGCAGTTACGGCATCCAAACGAATACGAGGATGGTGTTCATCAAAATAAGGAATTATTTGATTGAGAATTACCCGCGAATATGCGCTGTACGTCGTGACTGCCACCTGAGTTTTCATCATTTTTAACCAGTCGCGCAAAAAGGACGTAAAAAACGGCGTTGTGTTGACCAGGCAAGGATTGATATTGCAGGCTGGATTGTCTGTTCGCCATCCAATAGAAATAGCGTAGTCTAGTGCGATGGAAATTGTCCGATTGATGGAGAGCAGAGCCTTATTTCCAATACCATTTGCGTTCCGCTCATTGTCAAAGTAGGCAATAAGTTTTTCATCTGTGATTTCCTTGATGTCGGCATTGTGTCGGGAAAAATATGGGACGATATTGGTTCTGACGTAATAGATATAATCCGAATATTCGTCAGGCGATATATCTGCCACCTTATCCCCCAGCCACTTTTCGAGGAAATCTGTAAATAACATCCCTGTGCTGGGCATGTAATTGTCTGGATTAAACTCAGAACGGGCTTTGAGCAGCATCTTTTCCGCTCTTTTTTTATTCCCTTTTACAGCCAGACCTGTGCTAAGGGATTTGCTTCTTCGTTTTCCGGAAGAATCTTTCCAGGTGAGAACCATCTGGAACATTCCGTTTTGCTCGCGTAAATGACCCGAAACCATGTTAAAACCTCCTGTCATGTGGTGTCATTGGCTTTTGCGTGGCTACATAGTAGCATCGAAACCGGATTCCGGCAAGTTTGTCAATCTGTGCTTTCACTTTCCATAAAAGCAATCACGTTCACTTTCGGTATCCGATAGGCCCGGCCAATTCGGAAGTGCTTGATTTGGTTGGTCATTAAGAGCTGATATACCGTTCTTTCACAGACCCCAAGCATTTCACTTAACTGCAAAGTGGATACTACATCGGGATAATCCTGAAAGAGCTGCGTATATGTATTTGCTGAATAGTCCATTTTAGTTATCTCCTTGGTTGAAAATAATATGTATAAGCTGGACAGTGAACTGCCCAGCCTAGTTGTCATAATTCAAGGCTGCATCTTAGAGCCTTGTTTACCCGCTCCATCTGGGAATCAGAAAGCGAACCGATGTAGCCAAGCAGACGGCGCTTATCCAGAGTGAGAATCTGCTCCAGAAGGATTAGAGAGGGAATCTTTGAGTGCATTCCGGGAATGCAATCCAGAAATACATGGGTTGGCAGCTTTGCTTTGCTTGCGGTTCGACTGGTCAGCGCCGACACGATCAGCGTCTTGGAGTACTTATTTCCAACGTTATTTTGCAGGACAAGGACGGGGCGAATACCGCCCTGTTCACAGCCGAGGTGCGGTTCAAGGTTTGCATAGAAAATATCACCACGGTGATATTCCAAAGACGCGGTGTTCATGGGATTTCCTTTCTAGCGTTCTGCGGAGTGAGAACGGCATTTGCTTTTTAGGGGCTGACCGAGATTATCGTAATTTTTCGGGTCGGCGGCAGGTGTTCCCCAGCCAAACATGGAACCGGCTACCATAGCGGCCTCCTGCGCCTTGGTAACACCTTTTACAGCGTTCAAGGCTGCTGCCCCCTCATTGGGGGAAGCACCTTGCGGGAAAACACCTGTGGGCGCATAGCCTCGTTCTCCTTTGGTAATGAGAATCATCTCGCCGGTGGTTTCTAAGGCGCTGAAGCAATTCTCAGGGAGAGACTGGCGAAGTGGGATGATGTCATGACAGCCGGTTCTGCTGTACCGTTCCGCAAATTCGCAGATGTGGTAAAGATTGTTTCCACGATGGCTGACAGCCTCAAAGTGGTAATCGTCGATATACCGGCAGGTTATCTTTCGCTCCTCGCCGCCTTTTGTGAAATACCGAACCTGGTCGCCGTCCTCTATTCGGAAAAGCTCTTTGTATTTGGGGTCAATGAAGCGGATACCCCGCTCGGCGCTTTTCAGATGGCTGTCAAGGAAATCACGGCGGTAGCAGTAGCAATACAAATTGTAATTGCCTTTGCTAGGATTCAGCCGGAGAATATATGCGTGCTTGTCAGAATCCGCTCTGAGGGCAATTTCCTGGCAGGGAGAGCCTTGAATCGTACCTTCAGGATGCGCATGACAATAATTGGAAAGCTCCGCCCTGCCAACCAGAAACGTCTCCTGGGGGGTGGTTCCTGAAATAAGGCATTCGGTCTGGAAGCCACGCAATGTGTTGATCAGCTGGTCAAGTTCATTTGAAAACGTGGGATTTTTCCACTCCCGGTTGCTGTCAAACCAGGAAGCAAAAAAGTCATCTCCACCTGAACCAAAGTCTGCGCGCAGATACCCGATGCACCCCGCTTGCCCTTCGATTTGTGTGCTTTGGGAATAGCAATACTGCTGTTCAGCAGGGGTTGCGGTCCGAATTTCAAAGTCCATTATCGTGCGGCCTCCTTTTTCTGGTTCAGTTTCTTCTCCTCGGAGAGTGCTTTGCGTAGATTTTCCTGGGCCCATTGGGGGACGGCTTTTATATCCATTGTGGCCAGAATATCTTCTCGTTCGAACCGAGTGTGCTTTCCGCTGTACAGGCTGGTACAGAAGCAGGCAGAGCCTCGGCTTTTGGGGTAAGCACCAAACCCACCGGTACAAACATATAGCTGCCGGGTTGGAAGCTGAAATTCAGGCTTCAAAACTTCCGGCTTGATGACGATAACCTTTTGAAAAAATTCATCGGATGGAATAGCTAGGTGACAGCCATCGGTTTTCAGGCACCGTTTCGTATTAAAGGGGTGTTGGTTGTCTGAAACCTTTTTTTCTGCGGCCAACTCCTGCTCCAGGGAGTGAACAGCTTTTGCTGTTTCGTCGGCAAAGGTCTTCAAAACCTCCAAATAGCTGTCTCCATAGGTGCAGCAATGATAGGAAGTGAATAGCGGATTTTGGGTACAGTGCCCAACCATGTATGGAAACTGTTCGTTATCAGGGCAATGCCCAAGAACGATTTCCGTTGTGCCAACAGGTACAGCCAGAATAATCTCATATGCACCGGCCATTCTTTTATCATCCATAATAGCCTCCAATTCTCCTGATGGAGGGAAGCTTCGGGATCACATGATAATCATATCCGTAGCCGGTCTGGCAGAATGTGCAGCTATCCTTCTCAAACTGATAGGGGTCTACACGGGAGATGGAATACCTGTTGGTGTCAGAAAACGCGGATCTGCACCGGGGACACAGGCAATAGACAGAGGCATTTTTCTTCTGCTGATTTGTCACATTCATGGGCTCCTTTTCTCTGAGAGGTTCAGAGGCATGGCGGTTGTCAATGTTTACAATCAGCACGGGGAAACCGGCGTTGCGGACGCTGTCTTCTAAGCTGCCTCTGGGGAAATAGTAGTTGTTTGTCATCACGGAATCGTCCTTTCTTTGATTTAGTCGGTGGTTGTTCTTTCGCAGAATACAAGGTATCGCTGCCGCCCACCGGAAGCGTAGGGATGGCAAGTAAAGAGCGTAATCATGTCTTTCCCTGGCTGGATTTTGATTGCCTCCACATCGTTGGGAGAAATAATTTTTGTGCCAGTAACGGTGTACTCAAGTGTTTCCCACAGGTTTGTAATCTGGATTTTGTCACCAATGACCAAATTGGGAATATAGCGAAAATAATCCGCACCATTCCAGCCTCTGTGACCGGCGATAACGCTATTGGTATTGACGCCTCCGATGGGAATACTGGTCTGCCCAAGCTGTGCGGCTCCAAGCGACATATTGTAACTGGAAGCACCCAGGTAAATAGGCATTTCCAATCCCAGGGTAGGAATGGAAAGAACACCGAATGCGTCGCTTTCTACTCCGTAACTGGACAAGGTGAAGCAGGATTCCTCCAGATTACGAAGGCCGTGGATGCCCTCTTGACCGCTTTCGTAGAGCCCCCGGTTGTATTCAGATATGGCTTTCCACAATTCCGGGTAGATGCTTGGGACAAATTCGAAAACAGATTTTGCATCCTCCAGACCGGATTTCGGAGATTGAGAATCACGGATTTGCTGGAAGTCAGATACCGTTTCCTTCATCTGCATCTGAAAGACAAGCTCGTTGATATACGGAAGGCAGGTAATAAAAAATCCTGCCAGAAATAGCAGGAACAGGAGAAAAACGGATATTCTTCTAATCATCTTTGTTTCTCCCAAAGAAGGCCACAGCGCAGCAGATAATCATGAGCAGCAGCACGATTGCAAGCGCAATATAAAGCCCATGCAGGTACTCCTGTTCCCATGCGGATTCCACTTCTGTGGTTTCCTGCTGCATTTCAGCCTGAATCTCCTGGGCACTCTCGTATGGAATGCGTTCCCCGGTCACAAGCAATCTGTGGGTATTCACTGCAAGAGGAGTGCAAGTTATCAGCGTACATAAATCAGCATCTGGTGTAATGCCAAGCAAGCTCGTATCATACGGGAGTACCGTATTTAGCGAGACGACCTGGTACGCCAGGGTTTCTCCAAGAACGTGGAGATAGAAAACATCGCCCTCCTTTATCTGGAGTAAATCTGTGAACATTTTCTGCCCAGCAAGGCCGGAATGCCCGGACAAGACGGAATGTGTACTGGCCCCACCGATGGGGAGAGAGCTTCCGAGCAGATGCCCGATGCCTCGTTCCAGCGTTTCACTGTCGGTTCCGTGGTAGATTGGAAGGTTTACCTGTATGGACGGAATTTCAACATATCCCATAATCCCGTTGCCGTCCATATTCAGAAGTGTGTCGTAGTTTTGAGAAGCTTCTGAAAGGCTTTCCTGCTCGTAGGCGGAAACGGGAGCAAGTGCGTTGTTGTATTGCTCCGCAAGGCGGCGGGCATCCTTCAGGCTGGTATCATCGACATTTTGAATCATCTCCTCATACTCGGTATAAATTTTGGATGCGTACTTCTGGTTGACATAATTGCCAATAATCGGGTACAGGGTTATTCCCAGTGCAGTTAAGAAAACCAGTATAGATGCGGTGAGAATGGTTGTTTTGCGTTTCACTTCTCGAATACCTCCTATGTATCTCCGAAGAGTGTCCCGGAGGTTTCCCTCCGGGACGAAAGAAATTAGGCTGCGGTACTGCGCTTGCGCAGAGCAAAGAACATTGCTCCGGCAGCAGCGGTCATGAGCAGTACACCGCCGACGCTGTACATCCAAGTTCCGTGATCACCGGTCTTGGGCAGGTCAAAACCACGGGTGTTGACAACGGTCAGAGGGGCCTCCGCATTTTTGCTGCCGTTGCTTTCCAGCATAGTGACCTTCTTGCCGTCTACAGTGGCAGAGGCGGTCACGAGCTTGTGCTCCAGGTGTTTCTGGGCATGGTTGGTGATACCATCGGCGCTGTTGACCTTTTCCGCGTAACGAGGGTCGTTCTGAATCAGACCCAGGGCATCACTTTCGTAGATCGCGCAGGAGTTGGCGGTATCCGCGCGGGAAATATCAACGGTAATGGTATTTTTCAGCAGTGTATAGCCGTTGTCGGTTTTCAGCTCAGAGATGACGTAGGAATCGTCCTCCAGACCCATGACAACGATTTTGCCATCCTTTCCGGCTACCGTAACAGGGACAAAATTCGTGGCATCTTTCTTGTCGGTCACATGCTCTGTGACATAGTAGATACCGGTAGCCTGATCCAGCGCTGCCTTTACATAATAGCCGTCGGTTTTATTCTGGATGAGGAATGCTACGTTTTTGAAGTTTCCCTGACCATCGTTAAATACCTTGGTCAAATCAATGCCGTAGGTGAACACATGACAGTCATCTACCAGAGTATCGTAGTAATTCTGGGAACTGCGCTTCCAGGTCAGGACTACCCTGTTATCATTGCCCTTATCGCCATAGACCAGGTCGCCGTTGCTGTTCATCTTAGCCGTATAGCGGATACGCAGCGTGCAGTCGGAGAAGCCGGAATTTACCATGCCTGCATCGGAATAAACAGCTTTGGAGGTATTCAGCTCTGCCAGTCCGGCTTCCGTCATTTCAATGGTCATGACAGATTCACCGGCATCGTTCGTGCTATAACCTACAGTGAACTTGCCATCCTGCTCACTCCATTTGGTAATGGCGTTGGTACAGGCGGAATCTGTAAATAGTTCCAGTGTCACATCGCCTTTGGTGTAGGCCAGGCCCTTGGACAATGTATCGATTAAGGTGTAGCAGGACAGATAGGTTGTTTCGGAGGTGATGCTGGGCAGGGTGGAAATGATCTGGTAGTCGATGGTGTCCCCGGCGGAAGCTGTGCCGGTGTGGGCGTAGGCATCCGTCTTGCCGGTGTCGGCCTTGGACTCCCGCAGCGTCTTTTCCAGAGAGGGAATGCCCGTCAGATTCTTGGGGTAGAGGGTGATGTCATAGATCCAGCGGGTGCCGCCGTCAGTTGCGTTGGTGCCGTTGACGGAGGTCATGGGGACGGACACCAGGAAGGGGTCTGTGGTGGAAACGACCATCTCAGGAACCTTGGTTTCTGCCACCAGATATAGCCCCAGAGGCAGATTTTCCGCCTTGGTCTTGCCGTAGGAATCGGTTAATGCCATGGCGGTTCCGTTGGCGGCGGCATAGCGTTCCATGGCGTTCTTGACGGTGGTGGAATTGGCGGTCAGGCCAGAGGAGAGAGCTGAGATCAGCACATCGGACTGATAGAAATACTTGGATTCGTCCAGGGTATCCGCATTTTCATACCGGCTCTTTCCGTCCGTCAGGCCCAGGGATTTCAGAAAGTCTGCACCCTTGGCCTTGTCCACGGCATACAGAACCTCTACATGACCATCCGTGCGGTTGTCGGCTTCAGACTCGCTGAACTGTACAATGTCAGCAACCTTTACGAAGCTGAACTCCACGCCTTTAATGGCGTACCCGTAGCCGGTTTCGCCGTTGCCAAGGGTGGAAGCGTTGCCGCCCAGGACATTATTTACGCCGTTTTCATCGTAAACACCGGTGGAAACATAGGAGCTGTCCCACACGCCGTCTTTTTCGGCATTGGTCAAATCGTATTTATAGATGGTCAGAGAGCCGGTACGGGATTCGTCAATGGTCGTTCCGTCATCCAGCGCTGCGGCAGAGACGGAGAAAGGCAGGGACAGGGCCATCATAACGGCCAGTCCAGCGGCAAAGATTTTTTTAATTGGTTTCATAGCATAGTCCTTTCTTTTGTAAAAAAGCTGTACGGGTATATAGAAATGCCAGAGGACGAGCCTCTGGCATGAAGAAGGGGGCGGCATTTATGCTTTTCTCTTGCGAATCAGAGACAGCACAATGCCGATGGAGCAGACAGCCGTGGGGAGCGCCGCAAAGAAGGGATAAAGCCGCAATCCCACAGAACCGGTTTTGGGAAGCATGTAGCTTCTGACATTGACAACGCGAAGTGTAAGCTCCAAATTGTCAATCCCCAGGACACCTTCAAAGGCTGCATTTTGCAGCAGGCTGAATCCTTCGGGGGCTTTGACTTCGGTGAGCCGATAGTGCAGTCCGGGATAGAGGTTGGAAAAGACGAGGCTGCCGTTTTCGTCGGTAGTCAATTGCCCGCCTGCCAATCCGGTGCTGGAACAGCCACCACGCACAGCAGTTTCTGAGAAGGCAACCGGCTGCCAAAGGGCTCCGTCCTCGCTCCATTCCAGAAGAAACGTTGCTCCGGCAAGACGGTTTTCCTCCAAGTCAACCTTCTCAATTGTGATTGCACCGGTGCGGATGGCGTTGACAAAGGAAACCTCTGCCGTCTGCCCCTGAATGACCGCAACCGTCTGGGGATTCTCGCTTTTGCACTGATATAAACTGCCCTCCGTCAAGAGTTCCTCCACCGTGTATTCCCCGGGCAGAAGATTGTCGGTGATAATCGTTCCTGCATCCCCCGAAACAAAGGGCGAACCCTCTATTTCCGCTCCATGGGCATCCGTCACCCGGAACTGCCAACCGGCAAGGCTTCCATCGCCCTCCACGGTTTTCTGGATTTTCAGTTTGCCGTATTGGACATTGGTGAAGGTGATCTCCGTATCCTGGTGGGGCAAAATTTCAATTTTCTGAACCGTCTCGTCCACCATCCAATACTCGTCCTGGAAGCGGCCCTGGTCGTCGCCGGTTTCCTTGGCGTAGTAGGTGCCGGGGCTGAAATAGTGCCCTGCTTTTCCCTCGGCGTTGGTCACGAGGGTGCCCACCTCCTGGCTGCACTCGGCATCCGAATAGATGGTGATGTGCCAGCCCTCCACGGACTGCCCGGTGTTGGTCTTCTTGTAGACCAAGACGAGGCCCTGTTCCCGGTTCAGCCAGGTATCTACTGTGTTCTGACCGCCTCGGACGGTAACATCGTGAAAGCCCAGCTCTCCGGCCCAATAGGTGTCCTCTGTAGGAAGCTCCACAACGGTATAGCGACCCAAGGGAAGGTTGCCGGTAATGGCGTAGCCGCTGTCATCCGTGGTGTAATCCCCAACGGTTTTCCCGGTGGAATCCTTGACCCGGAATGTCCAGCCGCCCAGATGATTGCCGGTATTGGTGGTTTTCTGGAACTGGATGCGCCCATAGTGGGTGTTGGTGAAGGTCACGCTGGCAGTCTGGTTCGCCTGAATCGTTACAGTTTTGACTGCCGTATCAAGGCTCCAGTAGGAATCGCCGGTGGGGATTTCCTTGGCGTATAGCGTTCCAGGCTGCAAGCCGTTGACGGTCACAGTGCCATCCGAGCCGGTTGTAAAGGGAGAGCCAGACACGGGATTGGTGCAGGCAGCATCATAATACAGCCCGATTTTCCAGCCGGAAAGATTTGCGCCGGTGTTGGTTTGCTTGACCAGCTTTACGTTACCGGTATTTTTCCGATTATAGAAGCTCACCGAAGCTGTCTGCCCGGAGAAAACCGTGACCTGCTGGGGATTGGTGCTGGCGCAGGAGTAGAGCGTGTCCAGGCTGGAATCCGTGTTGCCCAATTCCTTAACGTAATAGGTTCCGGCGTTCAGCCCTGTTACAGAGAGCTTGCCGCTGGAATTGGTGGTGTAGGGGCCGGAAACCAGGTTGGTACAGGCGGCATTGGAGTAAATCCCAAATTTCCAGCCGGAAAGGTTCTTCCCGTCCTCCGTGGTTTTTGTCAGGCTGATATTGCCCAGAGAGGGAGCCTTGATTTTGAAATAGCCATTCAGGCCGCCGCTTCCCGCATTGTACAGAGAAATGGTCGTTTGATAGCTGGAGCCGGACATATACCAGATGTTGTAACTGGAATTGGAAGCAGAGGGGATGTACCGAGTTGCGGTGAATACCGTGGACTCGGAAATATTGCCGGACTTTGTAATGTAAAGGGTGTTGCCGCTTTTGGAAAAAGATACGCCGTTTCCATTGCTGAATGAGAACGCAGACAGTACCCCGTTGGAATCATAAGCGCTGCCGGAATCCCCGGAGAGCTGAATGGTGGGAGAGCTGCCGCTGGAACTGCCGCAGAAGCTGGGGATGGTTTTCGCCGCCCGAATGGCCCGGATCAGATTGTTATAGCAGGTGGTGAAGCCGGACAGCGAGGCAGCCCCGGCGTTGTAGAACACATCCCCGGCGGTGCCGCATTCGTTGGTGCTGTTGCGGTTGAAGCTGTAGGGGTCCCGCAGGCCGCAGACGATTTCATAAATCAGCATCTGAGTTGCCACCCGCAAAGGCACATTGGGATTGCTGTCCCGCTTGGTGGTGGTGACACTGACGGAATGGTTCCACTGCTGGTTGCTGTAGAGCAGGATCAGGCCAATGGCCTCCCGCCGTGCCGAGGGCAGCGCATACCAGACGTTGCTGCCGGTGGAGCTGCCGCTGCCATACAGGGTCACATCCCGGTCAACGGAATTGCCGGAGGTGCTGGCTCCGTAGTTCCGCCATGGCTCAATGCAATACAGCGGCTCATCCGCATGGGCAACCCCACCATACCGTGCAAAGTGCCAGCCCATATTTTTAATATAAGCCGTCCGTGCCGTGCCGCTGCCGTTGGGCTGATAGGTGCAGGATACCTGATAATTCAGCCGGGTGGTATAGTCGCCGTTGTCCGCATAGTCGAACAGCATAATGCTGTTCTGGGTGGAGGCGTAGGTATCGGCATCCAGAATGCGGTCATCTGCATCTAGGTCATCCGGAAGCTGGTCTTCCAAAACCGTATCCTCCGGGATGATTTCTTCCGGAGAATCTTCTGCCGGTGGTTGCGTGGTTTCTTCCGCAGCTGCCTCTGTAGGGGCTTCGGTGGGTGCGTCTGTGAGCGGCTCCGTTGTTTCTGCGGGTGGCTCTGTGGCTGCGCCTTCTTCGATGGGAGCAGTTTCTCCGGTGGGAGGATCTACCCCCGATTCAGATTGAATGGTGGGGAAATCATCGGCAAAGCCAAATGGCACGAGGCTGAACAGCGTGAGCAGCACAAGCAGCAGTGCCACCGGCCTGCGAAGTTTGGCAATCATAGTAGAAACGCTCCTTCTCTTTATGAATATGTGTTGTTGGGGTGAGAAAAATCAATACAATCATAGGCATCGCCTTCTTTCGTTTCATTTCATCCTTAAAGGGATGACATATTTTGAAAAATATGTAGGCATCTGCTCCAATGGGTGTTGAAGCAGATGTTTATTCATAAAGCGATTTCTCATATTTGTCCTCGACGCCCTGAGAAATGGGAAGTCACCAGACGGCAGCTTGCTGGGCTGCTCCATAGGAATCCAACCTCCCCGCCTTCATTATGACCGGGCCGCGAATTACGGAAGTATCATTGTCCCTGCACAATATCGTCGCTGTATCGGTTGCAAACCGATATTTGAGAGCCGGTAGAAATCGCTGCTCCGCTTGCGGGAGGTCACGGCGTACTGCTCTGGTAGCTCATTGAACAGGAATGTATCTGATGAATGGTATTTACTTTTCAAGATGCCTGTATGGTGTATTTACCTTACGGGCATATTGTATCGGACACTCCGGATTTCCAACACGGACAGACCGTGCCACTTTACTGGCACAAATAGTGCGTCTTATATTTTTGCAGCCAATTCCTCAAGCAACTGAGAGGAGGCTCTGAGGGCTGCTTTGATTTCGTCTGCCTGTGCCTTTTTGCCGGTCAAAAGATAATCCGTAGTCACATGAAGGTGCTTTGCAATGAGAACCAAAATATCCAGAGAACAGCTTCTTGCGCCACGTTCAAGCTTTTGATAATAGCTGATGCTGATGTCGATTTCTTCGGCAAAAGCCTCCTGGGTGATGCCCCGGCGCATTCTTGCCTCCTGGATTCTGCGGCCAAATAGTTCCTGATCGAATTCCATTTTCTGTTCCTTTCTGCCGGTGCAGAGCAGTGAGGACACAGAAAAATCAGAGCATTCTTGCTGCGCTTGGGCGCAGCAAAATAAGGGTACTGAAATTGCGTTCCGGAATTTGGAATGCTTTTTCTGTATCCTCCGCCCTGATGATCACTCAGGCTTTAGATATTTGATTTGAAAAATAAAAAAGCCGGGCATGAATACGATAGAGTAAACTTGTTACTCATCGTTTTTCATGCCCGGCTATTTGGTGGTGTTTCATTATGCGGTGCTTGACCGCATACCCCGTTGCTCGGTGCTATGATACGGTATTAAAAAAACGCTGGGATTTAAGGGTATTGACGTACACTGCCTGTAAAAAATAGGGGTTTTGCTGCGGCGGTATGCAAGGTTAATGGCTGCGACCTTCTGGCATCTTGGACATTTTAATTCAATGATGCCTGAAAGGGGGGTTGTCTTATAGAAGATTGTTCGTGTACAATTTTTGCACTTCACGGCAACCCGCATTACTTGTTTTTCATTTGTTTCCATACGTCTTTACTCCTTTGCTTGTATTATTTGTAAAGAAGGTTCCGATCCAGCAGCCCCAGGTCTTCCATGCGGAAAGACAGGGCTGACTTGGAGGCCCCTAAAGCCTCTGCCAGACGGCAGAAGCTTTCATACTTGTTGGGGGTGTATTTTTTGCTCAGAGTGCCAATATGCTCGCCCAGTCCCGTGAGAAACATCACATCCAGGATTGCGTCCTTCGGCATCAGAAGGGCTGCGGCGAGAGCGTCTGCCTGCCATTCTACCCAATTGCTGATTTTCTTGTGGGAATTACGTGTGCGACGGTAGTCACATGTAAGCCGGTTTGCGGAGTGATAGGCATTCGGAAATGCCTTGTAAAGAACCTGGTGGGCGATTTCATGGGCCAGGGTGTAATTTTTACGGCCAACCAGTTTCTCTGAATCACGTAAGCGGCAGTCTATAAGCACCGTGTAGCCGTCCAGATAGTAATAGCATTCCTCGTTATCATAGAAGACAGAGACCATCTGTTCATCCGGTGAGGTCACGCCCAGGATGGAGCCATCCAGAGAAAGCATCTGATAATCGACTGCAATCCCTAATACCTCTGCCAGCAGTTCCGGTTCAACCGTATAGAACATATGATTCTTCGGGACGTAGGCATCGGAATAGATACTAAGAATTTTCTGAGCAATCTGTTCAATGTCATCTCTGGAAAGAAATGGGGCTGCCATGCGATTACCTCCCTTGTGGCTGCTTGAATACTAGAACGTTTGTTTGAACTAACTTGGCGATATAATAGCACCGGAATTTGCATTTTGTCAAGAGGGTAAATATAGATTGACATAAATTTTTTTGACGTTGCATAGCCGTCAGGAAAAGACTCTCATAGGCAGGTCGGTATCTCTGCTTACCATGTGCGCATATTGTGCGGCAAAGCAAATGTCCGGGAAAAATCCCGGAACCAGCATTGGCAACACTCGATTTCCCAGCGCAAACCCCCAGTAATGGACGATTTTGAACCCAAAAGTTTCCAGATAAGCATAGTAATCCCCAATTTGTGCTGCGGCCTCCTGTTGGGCTGGGGAAAAGTCTTCATAGGCAGCGTGAAGAACCTTTTCCAGCCGAATGACCTCCGGCTGGTGGGAAAGCTGCTGTTCTTGGTGGAGGTCTTCGTAGTCTGTGTTGATTCTTAGCTTATTGACCGGCTGCTGAAAACAGTCCAGGTTCCAGCAGAGACCCTGATAGGTGATGTACAGCAGCTTGGCGGCGAATTGGGTTTCCAGCGCGTCGGGATAGGTGCTGTCCGGCAGGGAATCCTTGGCCTGTTCGTATTGCCGGGCCTCCTCTGCGTAATCGGGGGCGTATTGTGCCAGGGTGCTTTTGAGCTGCTGAAAGAGCTGGGAGCCGTTGGGGGATGTTGTTTCAAAATCCATTGTGTTTGCCTCTTTCCATTATTTTTTCAGAACTTCCCGTAAAACTCGGTTTAACATATTTACAAGTAGTTCTAATAGAATTATAATAATGAAAAGAGAATGTCGAAGTCAGTCGAATTATGGGAAAAGAAAACCAGCAGGCAATCTTTTGGTGACTGCTTGCTGGTTGGGTTAGTTTTCTTCGTGGTAAGCCTCGATATAGGCTTCGATGCAGCGGTAGATTTTGCGGCGCTCTTTTATAGGCAGGTCCTTTAGCAAATCGTCCAGTTCAGAGGGGACGGAAGCAGCGGAGCAGTCAATGACATCCTGCAGCAGGGTGTCGGCGGACACACCAAGGACGTTTGCGATTCTGCAAAAGGTTTCCAGCTTTGTGGGCTTGAAGCCTCGTTCGATAACGCTGATGTGCATGGGCGTTAAATCCACCAGCTCCGCCAATGCCTCCTGTGTCAAACCCTTTTGCTCACGGGCTATTTTGATTCGTCGTCCGATTGCTTTCAAATCCATAGTATTCCGTCCTTTTGGAATTAGTAATCATTCTGTTAGACAGTATACCCGCAATGGAATTGAAAGCACAGAATCTATAATATTTATAGTAAGCACAATAGATTTAGAAACGAATATTTTCGGTATTCGACACCGTTCGACACGGGTTTTTGCGAATCGATGGTATAATAAAAAAAACAAAAAAGCTTTCGTCAAGGAATCCCCTTGACGAAAGAACGGCTGATTTCTCTTGGGAAATCGGCTCTTTTCTTGTTCCTGACCAAAGTAGTGACGGCGAATGTGCTTTTTAGGCTATGCCGGATATGGCACTGGCAACCTCCAGCAGACGGCGTTTGGCCTGCATAGATGGATGGGTGTACATTTGCAGCGTGGTTTTGACGTTTGCATGGCCCAGAATTTCCGAAAGGGTTTTTGCATCCATTCCCCGTTCAATGCAGCGTGTGGCAAAGGAATGGCGAAGCACATGATAATTCCGGGTCGGAATATTCAAGGAAACCTGGAACCGTTGGAAACGGTATTGCAGTGTTCGGGGTTCCATTGGTTTACTGCTGCCGGTCAAGATATAGTTTTCTGGTTTCGTGCGCAGCGGACGAAGCAGAGAAAGCATTTTTGCCGTCAGAGGCAAATCCCGAAGGGAGCATTCACTTTTGGGTGTTTGAAGGACCAGTTCCGTGCGCCCTCCGTAATTGATGCGGTAGGCCGTGCGCCGGATATGCAGCAGACCGCTGTGAAAATCTATATCAGACCAACGAAGGGCGCAGACCTCTCCCAGCCGGATGCCGGTATCCAGGCATAAAAGATAGGAAAGGTTCTCTAAATTAGGATTCTGCATCGCTGCCGCGGTAATGCGCTGGCTTTCCCATTCGGAAAGGACATCAATTTGCTTTTGCTTCACCGCAGGGCTGTGGAACTCCTCGTCCCCACGGTAATGGTATTTCCGTTTTGCCAGTTTCAGTGCCGATTTGACCAGAACACAAATATCGTTGACGGTCTTGGGCGATAACCCGCCTTTTCCGTCCAGTCTGCCGGATTTTAGTTTCTTTTCCACAAACAGTTTCAGCAGCTCCTCAGTCAGGTCGCATACCCGGTATGCCCCCAACTCCGGTTGGATATGCTTTTCAATCAATATCCGATACCGTTCCCGGGTGGTGGGCTTGACCTGACCGTTCTCCTCCTGCCAGTTGACAAAAAGCTCTTTGACCGTCATGGTGCAGCCGCAAAGCTGCCTTTTGTGGTGTGCCTCTTGCTGGGTTTTCAGTTTTTGCCGCACCTCCCCATAGGTCGTGCCGTAAATGGAGTGATAGATCGCCCGCCCATCCGGCCTGCGGTCTACGATATAGCGGCCCTCCCAGCGTCCATCCTTGCGTTTGTAGATATTCTCTCCTCGCCTGGGCATCGGCAATTCCTCCTGTGACCACGATTTTGACGGTTAAAGCAGAAAACTTGCTGTCCTCCCGTTGCTTTTCTGCACAAAAAGAGAGCAAGCTTTCTGGCCAATACAGAAAACAATTGTTGTTTTATTACAAAACCCGGCAATTTTCAGCACTGCGGATTGACAAGTAAAGAACTTATGATATAATAAGTTTGTACGAATGGGAGCTTATGTGAATCAGAATGCTTTCGTCAAGGGGATTCCTTAACGAAATCGATTCCGGCTTCCCGGGTTTCTGTTTCCATATGTAGTATGGCACAGAAATTCGTTTTTAACAATTGAATTGCTGCATGGTGTCCCATGTCCTGGGTCAGTTGAGAGAGCTCAGGCGTGGAGATTAGGGAACCGGTGGGAATCCGGGCTATACCCGTAGCTGTAAGCGCAGATGCCTGTATCCTTAGCGGAGAGTTCCGGTCATTGGGGAAACCTGAGAAGGCTGGATACAGACGAAGAAGGCTTTCGCCTTCGAGATGCGCAGAGCCAGAATACCGACCATGTGAGAACCCGGAGCGCATCCCTGAGATGGGGTGAAGGAAGGCAGGATGTGAAAACATACGGTCACACTGGCAGAAGTCTGCCTGTGTGGCTTTTTCTTTTGCCTGAAAACTGCATATCGGTTTTGTGGCCTGTGGAGAGCAGGCTGAACAAGGGAAGCCGGTGGAAGTCCGGCGCAGACGCGCTACTGTAATGTGCCAAGGGTACTGCCAAAATGCCATTGCTGAAAAGTGAGAAGGCGGCAGTGCTGCACAGAGCCAGGAGACCTACAAAACCATGGATTGATCTTTGGACGCGAAAGAAACCGTGAGATCCCACCAATGTAGAGGCATTGCGCCTGATAATGGAGGGACACGGTGTGAGTAACAAAGACAAGCCTTATCGTTTTGATCCACAACGTTGGAAACAGCAGCAGCTGGAGACAATGACCAACGCCGCCATGCGGCGCAAGGACGCCGAGTTCGTAGCGGCCCACCGGGACGACACAGACGAACAGCTGATTGCCTATCTCCAGCAGTGCGCCCAGGAGCTTGGGCATACGCCCTACCCCAGAGAGGTATTCGGGGGTGCTATGATTGGGGAGCGGTTCGGCGGATGGTCCAGAGCGGTAGATGCTGCTGGGCTGCCCTACCCAACACATAAGGTCAGCGATAAGGGCAGACGCATCTACCGCAAAACCATGAAAGAGCAGTCCCGTGTATTCGATGAGCGTCAGGCACAAAAGCGGGAAGCCATCCGGGCTGTGAATCAAGAAAAGGCCGCTGTCGCTCAGGCCGAAAAACAGGCCCGCTTAGAGCGGGATGCCCGGTGGGGAGAATCCCACGGGGATATGATGAGCGACGATGAGATACTGGAGTACCTTCGTACCTGCGCCGAGGCGCTGGGCCACTCCCCCTATTCCTATGAGGTTGAGGGTGGGCGGTATATTGCGGGGCGGTTTGTCTGCTGGTCTATTGCGTTGACCGAGGCCAAGCTGCCGCTGCCGAAGGGATGCCATAAGCCGAGGCGGGAACAGAAGTTGGAGTTCCTGGCGAGGAAGAATGGGTGTCAACCGGGGACGAACCCGGAGGCATAGATAAGTGAATAGCTACGTTGTGTTGCAACGCCGGTCTGTGGGATTATGCGGTGATGGCTTTGGCTGAGCGTGACGAAACGGGCCGGGGAATGTCCGTTTCTATAGGCGGCCCCCGTAGGGGCGGAGGGGTTGCTGGCACAGCAAGGCGGTTCACACAATCCGGTGTCAACGGCCAAAAGGCCGTGGCATAAAAATATTTTACAGAAGGAGTTAAAAAACATGAAAACGACGAGAAGAATTTTCACCCTGGTCCTCGCTCTGATGATGGTTCTGTCCCTGAGCGTGACCGCATTCGCCGACAGTGTCACATCTGCTCCGACCGGCACCGTGACCGTGATGTTCACCAGAGGCTTGAGCGAAAACACGGACGATGGAAATGTGTGGAATAATCTGGAGCCGAGTCAGCATGTTCTGTATGCCGGCGGCACAGTCACTCTGAGTGCACTTGTGGGCATCTCCAAGACGTATGTCCCCACCGGCACCACCGACCCCATGAGTGGAAAAGCCTCTGTGATGGACGCAATTATGGCGGCAAATACCAGCAACGTCTTCGTGACCGGCTGGGACGCCAATCCCTGGGTAGGCGATCCCGGCGCGTACATCAGCAATGTGAACAACACGGCTTTGGAGTCCAATTACGAGGAGACTCCTGATGAAGAGGATAGTAGCATTATTCACTGCCACTCTTATGGAACCGGTTTCGTTGTCATCCTGAAAGACGCCAATGGCAATATCTCCTTCCCCTCTGTCTATGTCAGCAACATTGAGCCCACCGATGGTATGACAATCTATGTCGATCTGGCAGATTACGACTATAACTGGACAAAAACTGCCGAATCAAGCACCAATTAACGATCAGCTGACAATTAGCGAATAATCCATGCGTGGCGCAGCGCAAGCTGCGGCCCCGCAATCTATGCTCTATGGAGGAATAGCGGAATGGGGAGACTATCCAAAAAAATAATCGCAGCATTCCTGATCGCCGCAGTTCTGGTCAGTTACTTTCCTGTTAGTGCGTATGCGACGGATTCTTACGACGGTGACGTTCCGTGCAATACAGAGGGCTGCACCTTGGGCTATGGCCACGAGGGAGACTGCGACAGCCAGCAGTCCACCGACTGTGAAACTGAAGGCTGTACCCTAGGCTACGGCCATGAGGGAGACTGCAATAACCCGCAGCAGCCGACTGACTGCGGGACTGAGGGCTGTACGCTGGGCTATGGTCACGACGGGGAATGCAATAACCAGCAACCGACCGACTGCGAAACTGAGGGCTGCACCTTGGGCTATGGCCACGAGGGAGACTGCAATAACCCGCAGCAGCCGACTGACTGCGGGACTGAGGGCTGTACGCTGGGCTATGGTCACGACGGGGAATGCAATAACCAGCAACCGACCGACTGCGAGACGGAAGGCTGCACCCTGGGTTACGGCCATGAAGGGGACTGCAATGGTATATCGCTGCTTGAGGGAGAAGAACAAATTGGCGCGGATCCAATCAGTGTTTTTTTGTCCCTTACCGTTAACGGCGAGCTTCAAAAATCAAAAGATGGCAATTATCTGGCATTTCGTGAACTGACGATAAGCGACGCTGACAAAGACGGTGATATAACGCTGCTCGATGTGGTTCATTGCCTGCACGAGCAGCATTTTGCGAGCTATACGGAAGAGGTTCCCGGATACAGCGCGGAATCCGGGGCAAAGGGGATCAATGAAATCTGGGGTTTATCCAAAAGTGACCGCGCCTTAAAAAACTGCTACTTTACTGTGCTTTCTCACGGGACGGCAGCAAAGTCTCCCAAAGTTCAGAAAGACAGCGCTCTGGTACTGGATCAGAGCAAGGTGACAGATCATTCATATATTTCCATTTCGGCAAGTGATACCTCCGCGCCTAATCCCAATTTTTTTATTTCATACGCTGTTGGTACCTCTTCTAGTGCTGTAATAATGGATATCTCTATCCCGAGCGGGAAAAGTGCTGACATAGCTTTAGCATATAAAGCCACATCTGGTCTGGCGAAAAAACAGGTAGGATATCAGATATACTGTATAGATTCAGACGGAAATCTGGCAGAGTTAAAGGATGAAAACGGTGAAAACGTAGTCACAAAAAGAGTGTCCAACAATGCTATCTGCTCTGTTGCCTTTGACAAGGCGGGTGACTATATCCTGGTTGCGGAAGGCAAAGCCAAAAAGGAAGGCGCCGCTGTCCTGAGAGTGCATGTCTACGATGATTCATGTGTGGAAGTATCTAACGTTTTTGCTGCGCTGACAGATGATGCAGGCAGTGAATCGCTATTAACATATAACCCTGACGTCCACGAGTATACAATAGAAGTTCCCGAAAATACCAGCGACATATTTGGAAAAGTAGACTTTAATGTTCTGCAGCAAATGGGCAGCGGCATTAAAGCTAAGTATGAATATTACAATGGGGCAATATGGCTTTGCGTATCCGGTGAGTCGGGAGCGTTGCTTAAGTGCACTGTTTCTTTCGGGGAAGCCTATAGATTTTCTGTATCAGATGAATATGTTGGAAACGGCTTGTTTGCCAGTTATACAATAAATGTTAAGAAAACACCTATTCTTACCGGAATAACATCATCAAATCTGATACTGACAGAAACCTTTACTCCCAATCAGAATTCATATATCGCCATTCTTCCGACAACGGCGGAATCGCTGAATCTGACCCTTTCCGCAGATGCGCAGCACACGGCTACTGTAAACGGGATGCCGGTTGTGATTGGGACGGAAAATGAAATTTCTCTGGAAAGCCTTTCCTTTGATACCGATGGAAAAGCGGAATTGACGATCCAGATAGCCGATCCGCGGACGGAGAACTTCACTGAAAATACATACCAGATCACGGTTTATAAGGCCAAAACAGAGGCTGTTCCCACCTTCATCGGAATAATGAAGAACGGGGAGTATATTGTCGGAGATCAGGCCGCTGCCCTCAACGCGCTGGCCAGCGCCAGCGGCCTGGTGACTTACCAATGGTACCGCGGCACGGAGGCGTCCACGGAGGGCGCGGCTGCTCTGGAGGGGGAAACCACCAGTACCTTCACCCCACCCACGGAAGAGGCGGGTACCTTCTACTATTACTGCGTGGCCACAAATTCTGCTACGGACGACACGGCAACCTCTGAATTTGCCAAAGTCACTGTCTACCCGGATCCTACCCCCACCCTTCGGTGGATCATGGAGATTCCGCCCTTCAGCCAGGAGCAGCTGGAATACCTGCAGCAGAAGCACCCCAACGGTCAGCTGCCGGACGCCGCGCTGGTGGACGGGCAGTACTGCGGCTACTATTACCGCGCCAGGCAGGAGGACGTAACGCCTCTGACCGCTGAGGCGACATCCGCCGCCGGGGACGTGACCTACCATTGGGACTTCTGGAATGCCATCGGCGGCGGCGGACAAACGAATTTCTACTTGGGCGGGGGCAGCTATACCCCGGACGTCTCTACCAGCAACGGCGCGCGGCTATACAGCGTAAGGGCGGCCTGCGAGCTTTTGGGAAGAACCTTTTGGTCCGAGTATATCTACGTCTATGTCTACACGGATTCCGCCATGGGTACCGCCCCGGATAATCTCAGTTGGGCGGGACAGGGTACCCAGGACAGCCCATGGCTGCTGAGCAGCCAGAAGGATCTGGAGGAGCTTAGCTTTTATGTAAACCAAGGCTATACCTTCGAGAACAAATTCCTGCAATTCGCCAACGATATCTCTCTGGATCTGACATGGAAGGGGCTTGGCCGGGACGACGGGAACATTAGCTCTGACAAGGGCAAGCTCCTGCGGGTTTTCTCCGGCACCCTGGACGGCGGCGGCCATACTTTGACCTACGCCAAGGGTTCCGAATATCCGCTTTTCAACTACGCCCGGGAGACCACCGTCCAGAATCTGAACATTCTCGCCCCCTACATCGCCAACTACGGCCTGGTGGCCAACTATGTGGTGGACTACGGTGAAGACGGCGACTATAACATTGGCAGTAGCGGCTCCTACGCCCCCGGCTGCCCGGACACCATCGAGATCCGGAATGTGACCATTCTTTCCGGCTCTATCATCCAGCGGTCCGGCTTCATCGGCGGCGGCGCGTCCGGCGGCAACACGGTGACGATCCTCAACTGTACGGTCCAGTCCGGCGTAAAGATCGGCTGCAATGAGGACGGTTCCTCCGCAGAGCTTCCCATCATCGGCAGCTTTGCCGGAAGCATCAGCGGCACCGTTACCAACTGCACCAGTTCCGCCGACGTCTATGGTTCCAATAACGTCTCCGGCATCGTGTCGTGCAAGAGCCAGTCCATGGGCTATTTCTCCGTCCGGAACTGCGTGTTCCTGGGCAATGTCTATGCCACCGGCACCATGGCAGGCGGTATTGTGGCTGCCGGCTATATGGCCGACTCCGCCCCCAATTCCCCCTGCGTCTCCATTGAAAACTGCTATGTGGCTGGCAGCATCTCCGGCAAGAACTATGTCGGCGGCATTCTGGGCGGCGAGGCAGGCGTGGTCCAGGCATGGTCCAACGGCAAGGGCAATATCAAGAATAATTTCTTCTATGGCAAGCTCAGCTCCTCCGGCAGCTATGTCGGCGGCATTGCCGGATATGTTCGCTCTTTGGACAAGTACAACTGCATCGAGAATAACTATTTTCTGGATACCTGCGGCACAGAGAAGGGCATTGGCGGCGTTCAGGTGGTGGATACCAGCAGCGCCGCCCAGCATCCCGCATGGGTCGATGGTGTCTACTACATCAATACCGCGGGTGCTTCCGAGGCCTACATGAGAGCTGTTGATTATGAGCTCTATGGAAACAACACGTGGGAACGTGTGAAGGTGCCTGATTCCAACCGGACGGACGATCCTCTGGGCGCTGACGCTGACAAGCTGGCCAAGGCTATGACCGCCAAGCAGTTCGCCGATGGCACCGTCACACTGCTTCTCAACCAGCATCCCGACAGCTCCAAGAACTGGGGTCAGGGAGAACTCTATCCTACTCACAACGGCGCAAAGGTTGCTGTCCATCTGGAGGTTTCTGGCACCTACAGCACCACCGTGGAGCAGGGTAAGAACCTGGACCTCACAGGCATGATCGTCACCGCTACCTGGTCTGACGGCTCTACCTCGGAGATATCCCTGAAGAATATCGAGATTCGGGGCTTCGACAAGAATACTGTCGGTGAGCAGACCGTTACGCTGGTTTACGGTGCGGCGACCAAGGAAATCACTGTCACCGTGCGCCCCAAGTCCACCAAGATCACCGTTACCGTCTCCCTGTTGGGCGACCATGTGCACGACAGCGATTCGGACGGCGTGGTCCATGTCCTGTCCAAGAACAATCTGGAAACCTGGCTCGCGCCCGCTGCCTATGAAGCCGATGCCTCTGAAACCGTATGGGGACTCCTTCAGAGGGTATTCTCCGCCAACGGCTTCTCCTGCGACAACCCCACCGGCAACTACATCCGCGCCATCAACGGTCTGGCCGAATTCACCAACGGCAAGAACTCCGGCTGGATGTACACCCTTAACGGCACCCATCCCGCCCTGGGCGTCAATCAGCAGTATATGAAGGACGGCGACGTTATCGTCTTCCACTATACGGATGATTACACCAAGGAAGAGGGCAGCTGGCCCGACAACAACCCCGCTACAGCCAAGGACGTTATTGACCTGATCGATAAGATCGGCAATGTGACTTACACCGACGCCTGCAAGGCGAAGATCGACGCGGCTCGGAAAGCCTATGACGCTCTGAGCGCGGAAGAAAAGGCCAAGGTCACAAACTACAAGAAGCTCACTGACGCCGAGGATCAGTATAAAAAGCTGAAAGCGGCGGACGACAAGGCCAAGGCCAAAGCGGTAGACGACCTCATTTCCAAGATCGGCACCGTGACCATCAACAGCGGCGCGGCCATCAACGCCGCGTGGAACGGCTACAACAAGCTGACCGCCGAGCAGAAGGAACTGGTCACGAAGCTCTCCACCCTCCAGGAGGCCACCCGGAAATGGAACCAGCTCAAGGCCGACGAGGTCATCAAGCTCATTGACAAGATCGAAGACCCCGTCACGGAAAAGAGCAAGACCAGCATTGAAGCTGCCCGCAAGGCGTATGATGCGCTGACCAAGGCTCAGAAGGATCTGGTCACGAACGTCAAGAAGCTCACCGACGCCGAGACCGCCTACGCAAAGCTCACGGCTTCGGAAGAGGACAAGGAAAAGGCCCAGGAGGTTATCGACCTCATTGATAAGCTGAAGGACGTGACCCCGGATTCCGAAAAGGATATCGAGGCCGCCCGCAAGGCTTACGACGCCCTGACCGATCTGCAGAAGAAGCTGGTTGACAACTACGATGTTCTGACCGCCGCCGAGACGAAGCTTGCCATGCTGAAAACCATGGGCAAGGTCAGCGACCCCTACATCACCACCGGCGACTACATGGAGGCTCTGGGTACGCCCAGCGTCGGAACCATCGGCGGCGAATGGATGGTCATTGGTCTGGCTCGTTCCGACCGGAACATCCCCGGCGTGGAGGACTACTACAAGAAGGTTCTGGAGTATGTGGCCGAGAACATCGACCCCGAAACCGGACGGCTCCACAAGGCGAAATCCACGGATAACTCCCGGATCATTCTGGCCCTGACGGCCATTGGCCGCGACGTGACCAACGTGGGCGGCTATGACCTGCTGCAAGGTCTCAGCGATCTGGAATTCGTGAAGTACCAGGGCAACAACGGCCCCATCTGGGCGCTGCTGGCGCTGGATTCCGGCAACTACCCCGCCCCCACCGGCGGCACTACCACCCGGCAGGCCCTGATTGACGAGATCCTGAGTGTGCAGACCTCCGACGGCGGCTGGACTGTCTCCGGCGACAAGGCCGATTCCGACATGACCGGCATGGCACTGACCGCTCTGGCTCCCTATTACACGAAGGATCTGAAGGTGCAGGAGGCCATCGACAAGGCCATCGCGCGGCTCTCCGAGATGCAGGACGAGGACGGCGGCTACTCCACCTCCTACGACGGCACGACGAAGATCGCCACCAGCGAATCCATTTCTCAGGTCGTTACCGCGCTGTCCGCTCTGGGCATCAACGCGGATACCGACCCCCGGTTTGTCAAGAATGGGAACTCTGTCATTGACGCGCTGCTGCGCTACTATGTAAAGGGCGGCGGCTTCAAGCACATCATGGACGGCGAACTGGACGGCATGGCCACCGAGCAGGCGTACTACGCACTGACAGCCTATTACCGGTTCCTCACTGGACAGACCAACCTGTACGACATGACTGACATCATCGACATGGGCGGCGATCCCGTGGAACCCACCGTTCCTGCCACCACCGAGCCTACTGAAGTGGAGCCTGCCAAGACCGGCTTCCCCTGGTGGATTCTCGTGATCTGCGTTGTCGGCGGCTGCGGTCTGGGTATGGTCATCGCTATCGTCATCATCCCCAAGTTCGGTAAGTTCAAGAAGAAGGACTAATTTGACCCTGCTGGGGGCGGGTTACCTGCCCCCAGCAAAACAAGGAGCGCTGCTTTTGAGTAAAAGAAATATCCTGTGCCTACTGCTGGCGGCAGCCCTGCTTGTGCAGCCCATTTCTTTAAGATCCTGGGCCGACGAGACAGCAACGGAGGAGACACAACAAGAAACAATTACCCCGGAGGAGGAATCCACCGAGGCAACGGGGGAAGAAACAACAGAAGAAACCGGAGAAATAACGGAAGAAACAGAAGAAACGGAGCCCATTGAGGAGGAAACCGTGCCGGAAGAAATCCCAGAAGATACGGAAGAAGAATCCTTTGAGGAGGATTCGGATGACCGCTTCTTCCCAGACTACACCCTGGATGATTACGCCGATGTAATGTACGGTGACGGCACCATTAAGAATAACGGCTGCAGCGTCTGCTGTATGGCTGTGGCCGCTACATATCTGACAGGCCATCAGTATTACCCGGATGAATTGGCAAAATGGTTTGGAAGCAAGGCAAACAACAACGTAGATCGCCTGCGGTATATGGCCGATGCGCTGCATCTGCCCATGACTGAGGCAGAGAACTACAATTATGTCAAGGAAGCCCTGTGGGAGGGGAAAATCGTCATTCAGCTGATGAACGGCAAATCCCTGTTCACGAAATCCCAGCATTTCATTCTGCTGAAAGGCTTCAATGAAGATGGCAGGATCATGGTCTATGACCCATCCAATACCAACCGGACCAGCTGGCGGCTGGCCCCGGGATTTGAGGATGGTTTTTCTACCGATGAAATCTGTTGGGGCTACGACGGAGCCTTCATCCTGGACCCCGCAGCCATGCCGGATAATCCCTTTATCTACGAGGAGCCTGTCCGGGAGTATGTGGAGCCCCGGTATGACGGCCTGACCCTGACCGAGGACGAAACCAAGCTGCTGGCAAAGCTGATCTATGTGGAGGCCCGCGGCGAGTGCGAGGACGGCCAGCAGGCTATTGCCGAAGTCGTTTTGAATCGCTATACCTCCGGCCTGTTCGGAACATCCCTCACCGCCATGATCAATGACGAGGATGCTTTTGTTCCCCAGAAGCTCCTCAAAGAGGCAAAGCCGGGACAGGCGCAGTATGAAGCTATTGATCGAGCGCTATACGGGCCTTACGTTCTCCCCAAAGAGGTCATGTTCTATGGCCGTGTCCGCACCACGGACAGCGTGTGGGGCGAAATCGGCAGACATATCTTCTGTTATCCCAGAGGCTACCTGACCCAGGAAGCCGATTAATCAAAAACAAAAGCCGGCATATCCTTCGCCGCTCAGAATTTCCCCCTCTGAGATTGCCCAGCGAAGGATGACCGGCTTTTGTCCAATGAGGTGGAAACATGAAAAAGAAGAAAACAGCGAACCTAATTATGGTCCTCATTATCGTGGCCATCGCAATTGCAGGTGTGGTAACTGCGTTCCTGCTGAAAACCAACACTGGCGACGGCCTGGGCAGCCAGTATAAAATCCAGAAGCTCCAGGACAACGCCGTGATCACCCCCGGCCAGGAGGACCACGTTTGCACTATCACCATTGTGTGCGATACCATCCTGGATAACACCGACAATTTGAACGAGGAAAAGGCCCCCTTTGTGCCCAAGAACGGCACCATTCTCCCCAAGACCACGGTGAGCTTTGCCCAGGGAGACACGGTATTTGAAGTTCTGAAAAAGGTCTGCGATGCCACGAACCTGCAAATTGAATACAGCTACACGCCTCTGTACGAAAGCTACTATATCGAGGGCATCAACCATCTGTATGAGTTTGACGTGGGCCCGGAATCTGGCTGGATGTACAAGGTCAACGAGTGGTTCCCAAACTACGGCTGTTCGGCCTACACCTTAAAGGATGGGGATGATATCGTCTGGTGCTACACCTGCAACGGCCTGGGAGCAGACGTGGGTGAAGTCTGGATGGGCGACGACAATGGGTAACGACGCGTTTTCAAACTGCCATCCGGCGGTGAATTTTACGTTTTTTGTCGGGGCCATCGGCTGCGCCGTGGTCATCCAGCACCCGGCCTATCTGGCGATGGGCATTCTAAGCGGTATAACCTATTATCTGCTGCTCCACGGACGAAAAGGGATCCGGAATATCCTGGCCATGCTGCCCATTTTCTTGATTTTGACCTTCGCCAACCCCTTGTTCAACCAGTATGGTCAGCGGGTGCTGTTCCGGTATTTTGGACGGCCTTACACCCTAGAGGCACTGCTCTACGGTCTGGCCATCGGCGGGATTTTCCTGGAAATGCTGCTGTGGTTTGGCTGCTATAATGCCGTCCTCACCAGCGATAAGTTTACGGCGCTGTTTGGAAATATCATTCCGTCCCTGTCGCTGCTGCTGGTCATGGTGCTGCGGCTGATTCCCAATTTTCTTCGGAAGGCTGCCCAGATTGCCGGGGCCAGAAGATCCATCGGCAAGGGAGCCGCCGAGGGAGACACCACCCGCGAAAAGCTGGAGGACGGCATGTCCATTCTGGGGGCACTGACCTCCTGGGCGTTAGAGGGCAGCGTGGTCACGGCGGATTCTATGCGTTCCCGAGGCTACGGCACCGCCAAACGCACCAGCTTTATGATCTACCGCATGACCGGCCTGGATTTGGGCCTGCTGGCGGCGATGGCGGCCCTTTTTGGCATTGCCGTATTTATCGGAGACAAAAGCGCGGCCTTTACACCTATTCTGTCCATTGCACCCATTGGCGGGTGGAATCTCCTGGGGCTTCTGGCCTATGGAATGTTCCTCTTACTGCCCACCGCATTACACATAAAGGAGGCCATTCAATGGCACATTTCGAGATCAATGATCTGACCTTTTCCTATGCCGCTGCCAAGGGAAAGCATTCGCTGGAGAATGTCAGTCTGACCATTGAGCAGGGAGAATTTCTGGTTCTCTGCGGCAAATCCGGAAGCGGCAAGAGTACCCTTCTTCGGCAGCTGAAAACCGTCCTGACCCCCAACGGCAAACGAACCGGGGAAGTTCTTTTCCATGGTGTTCCTTTGAAGCAGGTTTCTGACCGGGACCAGTCCGGCAAAATCGGCTTCGTCATGCAGAATCCGGATGACCAGATCGTCACGGATAAGGTCTGGCACGAGCTGGCCTTCGGGCTGGAAAGCCTGGGCTGCGACCAGAAGGAAATGCGGGGCCGGGTGGCGGAAATGGCTTGCTATTTTGGCATTCAGGATTGGTTCCACCGGGATGTGGCAACCCTTTCCGGCGGGCAGAAGCAGCTATTAAATCTGGCCTCCATCATGGCCATGCAGCCGGAGGTGCTGATCCTGGACGAGCCCACCAGCCAGCTGGACCCCATTGCCGCCTCGGACTTTTTGAATACAGTGCGGAAGATCAACACGGAGCTGGGTACCACGGTGATCATCACCGAGCACCGGCTGGAGGATATTTTCCCCTATGCAGACCGGGCGGTGGTCATGGACAAGGGCAGAGTGATTGCGGACGATGCCCCCGGAAAGGTGGGGCAGCTGCTGTTTGCTGGGAATAACCCCATGTTCGCTGCCATGCCCACCCCTGTGCGGGTTTATTATGGAGCAGGCGGCACCGGCGAAAGCCCGCTGACCGTTCGCCAAGGGCGCAGTTGGCTGAGTAAGGAATTTCCAAAGGAGCCGAGCATCAAGGCCATCCCCGCTCCCGCCTTGCCGGAAGAAATTGAAAATCCGGCCCTTGTCCTAAAAGAACTCTGGTTCCGATATGAAAAGGATTCTCCGGATATTCTGCGGGGTGTCAGTGCGGAAATACCCGCAGGAAGCCTCTATGCAATTCTCGGCGGCAACGGCGCGGGAAAGTCCACCACCTTAAAGGCCATCTCCGGCGTTTGCAGACCCTACCGGGGCAAGGTGACGCTGTTTGGCAAGCCGGTGGAAAAGTACAAGTCTTCAGAGCTGTTCCATGGCTGCCTTGCCATGCTGCCCCAGGACCCCAAGAGCCTGTTTGTCAAAAAGACCGTCCGGGAAGACCTGGCGGAAATGACCAAGGATAAGCAGGAAATTGAACGGATCGCGGCCCTTTGCCAGGTGACGGAGCTTCTGGACAGCCACCCCTACGACCTGTCCGGCGGCGAGCAGCAGCGGGCGGCCCTGGCAAAAGTACTGCTGACAAATCCCAGGCTTCTGCTGTTGGACGAGCCCACGAAAGGCATCGACAGCTTCTTTAAGAAAACCTTTGCGGGCATCTTGGCAGACCTCAAAAAACAGGGCATCACCATCGTCATGGTTTCTCACGATGTGGAGTTCTGCGCCCGATACGCGGACATTGTCAGTATGTTCTTCGACGGACAGGTCCTGACCACGGATACCCCCAGACGGTTCTTTGGAGCCAACAGCTTCTATACCACCGCTGCCCACCGCATGAGCCGCCATGTGTTTGAGGGAGCCGTTACGGCGGAAGACGTGATTCGTCTCTACAAAGAAAACAAGGAGGCAGCAAAATGAAAAAATCTCACATTGCCACGCTCCTGATTTTCCTGCTGGTGATTCCGGCAACCCTGTTCTTCGGTTTGAAGTTGACCGGTAGAGCCTACTATCTTACCAGCACGCTGGTGATTATCGAAATCATCATTCCGTTTCTCCTGGCCTTTGAAAGCCGCAAGCCCCAGGCCCGGGAGCTTGTAGTCATTGCGGTGCTGTCCGCCCTGGCGGTGGCGGCCCGTGTGGTGATCCCCATCCCCAATTTCAAGGCCATCTTCGCCATTATCATGCTGTCCGGCATTGCCTTTGGACCGGAGGCGGGCTTTCTGGTGGGGGCTGTCTCCGCGTTTGCCAGCAACTTCTTTTACGGTCAGGGAGCCTATACCCCCTGGCAGATGTTCGCCTATGGGGCGGGCGGTATGCTGGCGGGATTCCTGTTCGCAAAAGGTCGGTTGCCGCAAAAACGCTGGGTGATGGCCACGTTTGGCTTTTTTGCCTGCGTCCTGTTCGTGGGCCCGCTGCTGGATACCTGCACGGTGTTCCTCACCCTGCCCATTATCAACGCTCAGACGGCCTGGCCTCTGTATATTTCCGGCTTCCCGGTCAATATCAGCCAGGGCATCTGCACGGCTTTGACCATGGTGCTGTTCGGCCCGGCGCTGCTGGAAAAACTTGACCGGGTGAAGATGCAATATGGCATGACGGAGGACGAAGATGGGGTTTGAAGCCTGCCATCCGGCGGTGAATTTCATCTTCTTCGCCGCCGTTCTTTATGGCTCTGCCACCTTCCGGCACCCTGTGTTCCTGGCAATCGCCTATCTCTGCGCCTTTGCCTACAGTGTCAAGCGCCAGGGAAAACGGGCCGTCATTTTTAACCTCTGTCTGCTGCCTCTGGTGGTGGCCTTTGCCCTGTACTACAGTTCCTACCACCATTTTGGTGTCACAGTCCTGAGAAAAAACTTTGTGGACAACAATATGACTCTGGAAAGCCTGGTGTACGGCCTGGTGATTGGTCTGCGGTTTGCCACGGTGTGTATGTGGCTGGAAGCCATGTTCCGGGTGGTGTCCTCGGACAAGGTGGTGTACCTGTTCGGAAAAATCAGCCCGTTGCTGTCCCTGTTTTTGACCATCTTGCTGCGCCTGATTCCCAGAATCGGTCTGGAGGCAAGGCGCATCAACCTGGCGCAAAAAGGCATTGGCAAAGGCAGCAATCAGGGAACTATTTTTCAGCGGATTGTTAATTGCCTGCGCATCTTTTCCATGCTCATTACCTGGATGATTTCAGCCCTGGGCCTGGAATCCGATTCCATGCGTTCCCGTGGGAGCCTGCTGCGGGGCCGGACGGCTTTCTCAATTTACCGCTTTGACAATCGGGACCGCGCCTTTGTGATTGGGCTGTTTGCCTGCATTACCCTGACAGTCATGGGCGTGATTTTGGGGGCCAGCAAAATGTGGTACAATCCCAGGATCATCTGGCGGCCCTTGAATGGAATTGGTATCATAACAGCCATTGGATATCTGGCACTATGCTTCATGCCTATGGGATTAGAGATTTGGACGGAGTACTGGTTCAATAAAGCAAGGAAGCTGACATAAACTATGAGTAAAAGGTTGAAAACAATCGGATAATTTGATACAATGTTTTTACAAAAAATCACAGCACGGGGTGATAAAATGGGAAAGAGGAAAGAGAAAGCGGCAGAGGAGAAAAGATCAATCTTGGAAGTGAGGCAAAGCGGAATATAATGCTTATGCTAAAGCTTGCCAAGGAAGAAGCTAGCAAGTTAAATACAGCCTTCACACTGGTTTCACTAATTGGCCCGATAACGATTTCTTTGCTGAGCGTTTCGAAAAGAGCGCAGAAGAAGTTCTTGGAGAAGATGTAAGGAAGGTCTCCAAAACAGAACTCGCAGCCACTCTGACCTACGGAGACCAAAACGACAAAGATAACAATATCTACTACCGTATCCTGAAAACCACATTTTACGAAGGAGGCCCGGAAGAAATCACCGGATTACATACAGAAGCCCTGGGAGTGCTTTTCCCGGTTGACAGTATGGACAGCTGTGAGGAAATGATGATTCAGGACTGGCCGGGCGCTCTTTACAAGAAAGATGACACGGCATTTCTCTGTTGGACTTATTCTCCGGAAGTCACTTATGTTCTGGAATACACTCCAAGCAAAATTGATGATTCCGAAATCATCAAGATGGCTGAAAGTGCAGAACCTGTAAAATAAAAAGCCACAGTCTACACGGTTCAAATCGGAGCGTGACTGTGACTTTTTTTATTTATGCACGGGAATGATTTTTCTATTATTCCTTCTTGGAAAAATGTGATTTTATCACGGAGAGTACCCCCGAAACAAGTTATAATACGAGTACAAAAACACAAGGAGGTACTCTTATGAGACTGAAAGATAAAGTTGCAATTATCACCGGAGGCAGCCGTGGCATTGGTTACGCTACCGCAGACAAATTTTTGAAGGAAGGTGCTACGGTAATCCTGACCGCAAGCTCGCAAGGTTCTGCTGATAAAGCGGTTGCGCAGCTGAAAGAAAAATACCCTGATGCAACAGTTGCGGGAATCAGTCCTAACCTGTCCAATTTGGAATCTGTCCGCAATGCGTTCCGAGAAGCTGCCTCAAAATACGGTTGCATTGATATTCTGGTGAACAATGCCGGTGTATCCGAAAGCACTCCCTTTACCGAGTATACGGAGGAAACCTTTGATAAGGTTATGGATCTGAATGTAAAAGGCGTGTTCAATGCTACAAGAGCCGCCAGTGAGTGCATGATTGCAAAAGGTCACGGTGTTATTCTCTCCACTTCTTCAATGGTTAGCATTTACGGCCAGCCCAGTGGCTTTGCATATCCGGCATCCAAATTTGCTGTCAATGGCCTGACAGTTTCCCTTGCCCGGGAATTGGGTCCGAAGGGTATTCGAGTGAATGCAGTCGCTCCCGGTATTACCCTGACCGATATGATGAAGGCTGTTCCCAAGGAAGTAATTGATCCGCTCATCAAGCAGATCCCACTGCGCCGCCTGGGTCAGCCGGAGGATATTGCCAATGCATTTGTGTTCCTGGCATCTGACGAAGCATCCTATATCACAGGTGTTGTACTCAGCGTAGACGGCATGGCAAGAACATAAAAATCGGAAACAGGGCAGCTGGAAACGGCTGCCCTATCTTCAAAATATGGAGGTCTATACATGAAAAGATTTATTCCCATTTTAATGATGCTTCTACTTTTAACAGGTTGTGGAGCCCAGTCATCTGAAACTACCTATCGACAGATTTCCATGGAGGAAGCTGTCACGATGATGGAGGAGGAAACCGAATACATCATCCTCGATGTACGGACTGCTGAGGAATATAGTGAAAAGCATATTCCAGGTGCGATTAATATTGCCAACGAATCCATCGGCACAGAGGACATTCCGGAGCTGCCGGATAAAGATCAGTTGATTCTGGTATACTGCCGCAGCGGTAATCGGAGTAAGCAGGCCTCTGAAAAGCTGGTAAAACTGGGCTACACCAATATCGTTGAAATCGGCGGTATTAATAGTTGGCCCGGTGAAACAGTCACCGGCGATAAGTGACAAAATCACGGAAAAAGCA
>OLWH01000073.1_pt1 | contig 54495 bp, 39 predicted proteins | sample 1673381 | NCBI WGS metagenome assembly OLWH01 (sample SAMEA103958110, study PRJEB25191) | human gut metagenome | reverse complement strand
GCGCAACGGACAAAAGAGGGATTTCCGCTGTTCAGCTAAGCCGCACACTGGGGATCTGTTATGACTCCGCGTGGCACCTATTGGATCGAATTCGTACCGCTATGGGTCAAAGAGACGAAAAATACTTGCTTTCCGGCATTGTAGAGTTGGATGACGGCTATGTTGGCGGACCTTCCCATAACAGCAAACGAGGTCGTGGTACGGATAAGGCCAAGATTGTGGTGGCCGTATCCAAAACAGCAAACAGTGCACCACTGTTTGCCAGGATGAAGGTAGTAGATAACGTACAGGGAAAGACTTTGCAGGAAATCATCGACCAGTATTTTGTGCCTAAAACGAAGGTAGAATGCGACGGTTACAGAAGCTACCTGAATCTGGAAGGTGTGGAACTGAACACAAAGAAATACGAAACAGATGATCTGCATTGGGTACACAAGGCAATCAGTAATCTGAAAGCATTCCTTCAGGGAACATATCACGGAAGGTGCACCAAGCTCCAGGCATATCTGGACGAGTACTGTTTCCGTTTCAACCGCCGCATGACGGGCAATCAGATATTCCTGCGCTTGACCAGAGCTGTCGCTACATCTTGTAGCGTGCTGTGTTAAGTCGATAAGCATTTAATCTTTTTTAAAGATTTTAGGGTCTATCTGAAAACCGGGAATATGACCAACAGCGAGGGATTTTTCGCCTGCTGAAGCCATTTTTCCGCAGGAATACTTTGTGTATTACAAGGGAAAATGGTGCACAGCAGGCGGAAAAGACCCGCTGTTTGGGCATGTTGACGGTTTTCAGATAGACCCTAATTGGAGCTCAGTATGAAAAGGAAATTCAACTGCTCGATAAAACTCATTTCGCGCCTGCATTTTCCGTTGTATAAAGGGTGCAAGAATGGCAATCGTTCAAGCCCGGTTCTCCTTTTATTGTCACCACGTTCTGTTTTCGTCATAGCACGTCAGGAGAACAATATCCGGTGTTCTTATCATAACTGTTTTCCATTCACCACAAATGAGCCGCAGTCATGACGTAACACTTGGTGTAAACCACCCTTTATAAATTACATCATGACAGAAAATACCTTACAGGCTAAAAATAAGGAATTCTTAACCTCTCCGAAAAGACTTCCTAAAAATGCCGTGGTATAATGGGAAAAGTCAAAAAGGATGTGGTTATGATGAAAACGAAACAGCGGGCGGTGATCGCCGTAGCCGTCATTGTGCTTCTCGCGGCGGCGGTTCTGGGCGCGAAGCCCGCGTACAACCTGTACCGGGACATCTCCTTCTATCACGGAGAGCGCACGGAGGCGGAGAAAACGGTGAAGGCCTTTGCCGAGGAACAGGGCATCTCCTACGGCGAATATCCCCAGAGCCTGATCGACCTTTACGAAAGCAACCCCGAGACGAAGGATTTTGTGCTGAACTACCCCTTCCGGAAGGACACGGGGGTCGATCTCAGCGTCTGGAAGGACAGCCGGACCGTGCCGCTGTTTTTGCAGTGGGACCCCATGTGGGGCTACGAAAAGTACGGGAAGGGATTTATCGCGGAGACCGGCTGCGGCCCGACGTGTCTTGCCATGGTGGGCTACTACCTTACCGGAGACGAGAACATGAACCCCCGGCAGGTCGCCCAATTTGCCCAGGAAAACGGCTACTATTCCCGGGGCAGCGGCTCCTCCTGGACGCTCATCAGCGAGGGCAGCGGGGGGCTTGGGCTGAAGGCCACGGAAATTCCGCTGGTCAAGAAAAAGATGGTGGACGCGCTGGAAGCGGGCAAGCCCATCATCTGCGCCATGCGGGAGGGGGATTTCACAACCACGGGACATTACATCGTCCTGCGGGGCGTGAAGGACGGCGAATTTCAGGTCAATGACCCCAACAGCGTGGTCAATTCCGAAAAGCTGTGGAGCTACGAGCAGATCGAGGGACAGATCCGGAACCTCTGGGTCATGGAAAAAGCGTAAAATCATTGAAAAGGCCGTGCCGCAAGGAATTTCCTCAGCGGCACGGCGTTTTTTCGTTATTGCGCGTCCTTCTGACGGCAGGCATAAATGTAGGCGTTTTTGTAATCGCCCATTTCCCGGTAGCAGATCTCCAGCTCCCGGAGGACGTTGTACTCCCCCTCGGCGGCGAGAAAGCATTTTGCCGCTTCCGGGAATTCTTCTATCGCCATGTGGCATTTCCCCCGGAGAAAGTTCCAGCAGGGGGCGGTGCGGTCTTCCGCCCCATCCAGAAGATGGGCGGCGCGTTGGACGTCTCCCCCGGCGAGTGCCGACGTGGCCTGCACGGTCAGCGCCTCGTCCAGACCGGGCAAATTAACGACCTGCCCCGGAATGCGGCCAAGGAGCAGACATCTGCGCTGCTCCAAGTCTTCGGAGTAATAGGCCGCATCCTTCCCCAGAGCGGCGACGGCTTCCAAAAGTTCCAGAGCGTATGGCTCCCGCCCATCTCCGATGGCTTCTTCGGCGAGGTGGAGCCGGACGAGGATTTCCAGCAGCTGCCGCTCCCGATCGTAAATTTCATCCGGGGCGCGGTACTGCGCCAGCGCCCGCATTGCCCCGGCATAATCCTTCCCGTCAAACAGCTGCCGGACAGCGGTCATGATCTCCTGATTAGGCGAACAAACGGTATCTTCTTCCAGAAAATAACTCACGGGCTTGCCCAGCCGCGCAGCAAGACAGCCCAACGTTTTCATGGACGGCCGGGCGGCGCCGTTCTCAATGCGGGAGAGCATATTCCGGGTGATCTCGTCCCCGCAGAGCGCCCGCTGGGACAATCCCGCTTCCAGCCGCGTCAAGCGCAGTTTTTCTCCAAGCTCCATAGTTGCCCTCCGTTCTTTCCTGTGGTTGAACGGATTATACCATACCTTTCCCCGTTTTTCCACTGTTACAAAAATTTCATTTGCTATTTTCCCGAATTTCGTTTATAACAATCATAGCATCAGCTGACAAGGGGACACATGCCCATCGGACGCTCTGGCACGCCGCTGGCTGCGTTATCGTCCTTGACTTGCGCCGGCAAGCCTGCGTCCTCTGCCTTGCCATCGACGCGCCAGAGCGCCCGACGGGTCTTCGAGTTTTCCCGGAGCATAAACGGAGGCTGGCAAGGCAGACGAGGCAGGCGGGCGAGGATAACACAGCCGGACGCCGTTTGGGGCTGGGAAAACCATGTTGTCAACTGATGCTAAAGCCAGTTTTGAAACGGAGACGTATTCATGGATATCCGAAACACCCGCCAGCTGAAGGATTTTTCCGCCGGGCGGCTCGCCAACGCCCGGGAAGGACAGAAAATTATTTTGTATTTTTCCCTGATTACCATTGCCGTGTCGGCGGTGGCGACTGTTGTCAGTTACATTCTGAGTCAGCAGATCGCCAAGACCGGCGGCCTTGGAAGCATGAGCATCCGTTCCGCCCTGACCACTGTCCAAATGCTGCTGCCCATCGTGCAGGCGGTTTTTCTCATGTGCTTGGAGCTGGGCTATCTGTCCACGATGCTCCGCATTGCCCGGGGACAGTACGCTTCCCCCAACGGGATGCGCCTGGGCTTTGACCGGTTCTGGGTGCTGCTGCGCTGTACGCTGCTGAAGGGGCTGATCTTCGGCGGCGTGGCCATGGCAAGTATGTACGTCGCTATCGCGATCTACATGATGACGCCCCTCTCCAATTCGGCGGTGGACATTCTGATGCCCCTTGTCAAAAACGCAGGCACCTCCGGCATTCTGCTGGACGACGCCACCTACGCGCAGCTTATGGATGCCACCGCGCCTGTCATGGTGATTTTCGGCGTTCTGTTCCCCGTCCTTGCCGCGCCGGTGTTTTACCGGTACCGCATGGCGGATTATCTCATCATCGACCGCCCCGCCACCGGCGCGCTGGCAGCTCTGCGGGACAGCCGGGTGATGACGAAGGGCAACCGTTGGAATCTGTTCCGGCTGGATTTGAGTATGTGGTGGTACTACGCCGCCATGCTGGTGTCCATTGCGGTCAACTACGGCGACCAGCTCCTGCCTGATCTGGGGATTACCCTGCCTTTCTCCGACACGGTCGCCTATTTCCTGTTCTTCGGCGTGTATCTGGCAGTGACCTTTGTCATTTTCTATTTCCTGCGCAACCGGGTGGAGGTCACCTACGCGCTGGCCTACGATTCCCTCCGCCCCCGGGAACCGGAAAATAACGGTGCGGTTCTCGGAAACATTTTCCAGATGTAAACGGCTATTTTACAGCAAAAACCGGCATGATTTTCGTCATGCCGGTTTCTTTTATGCCGTTACGCTGTCGTGAAGCAGGTCTGCAAGGGTGATCCCCTCAAAGAACCCGTCGATCATCCTGTCCAGCTTGTCCCACATGGGCTTGGCCTGACAGCACTCCGTCCGGGAGCAGGCCGACGCGCCCATGGAGGTGCAGGACACCGCGCTTAAGCTCCCTTCCGTCAGCTTGAGAATGCTGCCGATGGTGTATTCCTCCGGGGGACGGTTCAGGCGGTAGCCGCCGCCCTTGCCGTGGACGGCGTCCACGAACCCGGCCTTGGACAGGGTCGTCATAATGGATTCCAGATATTTCTGGGAAATGCCCTCGGACTCCGCGATCTCCTTCAGGGGAATGTACTCGTCCCCGCCCCGCTGGGCAAAGCAGACCATCACCCGCAGGGCATAACGCCCCTTTGTGGATACGATCATACGCTCTCGCAGTGGGCGCAGTGTTCGCAGGCGGGGAAATCCTTCTCGTCGTAGGGAATGCCTTTGCGGTCGAAATAGTCCTGGAGTGCCTTCTTGATGGCTTCCTCTGCCAGAACGGAGCAGTGGAGCTTGTGGGCGGGCAGACCGTCCAGCGCCTCCGCCACGGCCTTGTTGGTCAGCGCCATGGCCTCGTGGATGGATTTGCCCTTGATCATTTCGGTGGCCATGGAGGAAGAGGCGATGGCGCTGCCGCAGCCGAAGGTCTCAAACTTCACGTCCTTGATGATGTCGTCCTCAATTTTCAGGTAGATCTTCATGATGTCGCCGCACTTGGCGTTGCCGACTTCGCCGACGCCGTTGGCGTCCTCGATCACGCCAACGTTTCTGGGATGCTGAAAATGATCCATAACTTTTTCACTGTACAGTGCCATAATGCATTCTCCTTATCAATTTTTTCGCCGGGGGCGGTTACAGGATATACTGCCGTTTGCCGGTCTGCAGATCCCGCCACACGGGGCTCATGTTCCGCAGATACTGAACGACCTCGGGGACGACCTTCAGAATGTGGTCGATCTCCTCGTCGGTATTGTACTCGCTGAGAGACAGCCGCAGAGAACCGTGGGCAACGTCGTGTACCCGGCCGATGGCCAGCAGCACGTGGCTGGGGTCCAGACTGCCGGAGGTGCAGGCGGAGCCGGAGGAAGCGCACACACCCTTCATATCCAGAAGCAACAGCAGGCTTTCGCCCTCGATGCCCTCAAAGCAGAAGCTGACGTTGCCGGGCAGACGGTTCACGGGGTCGCCGTTCAGGGCGCTGTGGGGAATTTTGCTCAGCCCCTCGATCAGCCGGTCCCGCATGGCGGCGACTCTGGGCATGTTCTCGTCCATGTGGTCGCAGGCTTCCTTCAATGCAGCTGCCATGCCGCAGATACCGGGGATGTTCTCCGTACCCGCGCGCTTGCCCCGCTCCTGCGCGCCGCCCTCGATGATGCTCACCAGGGGGAAGCCCCGGCGGACATACAGCGCGCCCACGCCCTTGGGGCCGTGGAACTTGTGGCCGGACAGGCTGAGCATATCGATGTTCTGCTCCTTGACGTTGATGTGCAGATGGCCGACGGCCTGAACGGCGTCGGTGTGGAAGGGCACGCCCGCTTCTTTACAGACGGCACCGATCTCCGCGATGGGCAGGATGGAGCCGATCTCGTTATTGGCGTACATGGTGGTGACCAGACAGGTGTCGGGACGGATGGCGTCCTTCACCTGCTGAGCGGTGACGTTGTGTCCCTTCCGGACGTCCAGATAGGTAACTTCAAAGCCCTCTTTTTCCAGCTTCGCCAGCGTGTGCAGCACGGCGTGATGCTCAAAAGCGGTGGTGATGATGTGCTTTTTGCCCTTCTTCTCGCCGTAGCGGGCGGCGGAGATGATGGCCTGATTGTCGGCCTCGCTGCCGCCGGAGGTGAAGATGATCTCCCGCGGCTCGCAGCCTAAGCACTGGGCGACCGTCTCACGGGCGGCGTCCAGAGCTTCCTTTGCCCTCTGACCCACGGAGTGCAGGCTGGAGGGGTTGCCGTAGATATTGTCGAGATAGGGCAGCATGGCGTCGATGGCCGTTCGGCTCATGGCCGTTGTTGCCGCGTTGTCAGCATAAACTTGCATAAAAGTTGATTCCTCCTGAGGTATTTACCTAGTAAGTCTATGGGTAATATAGCATTACCAACCTACTTTGTCAATAGGCAAAATAAAAAAGAAAAATCCGCCGCGGCGGTACGGAGCAAATTCCAAAGGAAGCTCTGATTAAATCGGCAAGAGCTGTGAGCGAGAGATTTTTCGGCCAATCGAGGTATCGAAAACGGCGGAATACTTTGTGTATTTTCCGCTTTCGATACCGAAGAGTGGACGGAAAAGATTCGCTCACGGCCGCAGACGATTTATTCAGAGGTTCCCAAATATAAAATGAGAATCAAGACAAAAAACGCCAAAGTCCCCATTCTGTTCCTTATTTTTCGACATTTACAGCGGTTATGTTTTTCAGCCCGGGTCATATTAACAAGGCAGGCACGAACATGAGGAGGGCTGAATAAATGAAACGAATCGGGAAATTTCTGACGATTTTTGCTGTCGCGATGACGCTGCTTCCTATAAACGCCCGGGCAGCAGAATTGCTGATCCCCGTGGGGAAGATTGTGGGTTTGCAGCTCAGCGACAATGCGGTCACGGTTGCTGCCTTTGACGACGTTCTGGGCGCCGAGGCCAGAACCGCCGGACTGAAGATCGGTGACGAGATCGTCCAGATCGACACGACCACCATTGATTGCACCGAGGATGTCCGCCGGGCGCTTGAGGGCTGCGACGGCGACGCCGAGCTGATCGTCCGCCGGGGGAACCGCCGCTGCACCGTGACCGTTCCCACCCGGCAGAGCGACTCCGGGCCGCGGCTTGGGGTCTATCTGCGGCAGGGCATCGCCGGAATCGGCACCATCACCTTTTATGACCCGGATACCCACAGGTTCGGCGCGCTGGGTCACGGCGTCAGCAACACAAAAGGGAATCTCCTGCGCATGAAAAGCGGCGATGCCTATGACGCCGCGGTTCTCACCGTAAAAAAGGGCAAGTGCGGGGAACCGGGGCAGCTGAAAGGCACGGCGAACACGGATACCGTCATCGGGGAACTTCTGCGGAACACGCCGCAGGGCGTCTTCGGCGTGACGAAGCGGGGCTGGAAAGGCGAACCGCTGCCCACCGCCTCCGAAGAAGACATCCACACCGGCGAAGCCGCCATTTTGTCCACAGTCAGCGGCGATACGCCACGGGAGTATTCTGTGGAAATTCTGAAAATTTATCCAAAAGACAGGACAGACGGGCGAAATCTGCTGCTGAAGGTGACGGACGAAACGCTGCTGGAAGCCACAGGGGGCATTGTGCAGGGCATGAGCGGAAGCCCGATTATTCAGGACGGCAAGCTGGTAGGCGCTGTGACCCATGTGCTGGTGAACGATCCGACTACGGGGTACGGGATTTTTATCGAGAATATGCTGGACGCGGCGGGGTAAAAGGGGGGTACCGTAAAACATCATTATGGGTCCGGAGGCAGCTCTGAGGCAGAAAAAGCGCAGCAATGTAAGCGTCCCAAGGGACACCGAAATAACGCAGTTGTCGAGCGAACCGGCTAGGGTCCAGCTAATACTGAACTTCAATTAAAATCTTTAAAAAAGATTTTAATTGCCCGAAGGGCATGAAGTTCATATGAGACTTGTTTTGTGATTTCTTTCCTTACAAATCACAAAACCGGCAGCGCCATCAGGCAATGCCTTCCTGATTAAAATCAAAGATTTTAATCAGGAAATAGTATAAAAACCGGGAATATGACCAACAGCGAGGGATTTTCCGCCTGATGAAGCCATTTTTTTCGCGGGAATACTTTGTGTATTGCAAGGAAAAATGGTGCACAGCAGGCGGAAATTCCTCGCTGTTTTGGCATGATGACGGTTTTCAGCCAGACCCTGCCCGCGCTCCGGCAGCAGCCGATTTATTCAGAGCTTCCCTGGTATCAGAGGCTTCCTAAGCGTGAGCAGGGGCGGCTTTCTCCTTGGGCTTCAGCACGATAAAGCTCTGGGCAGGCAAATGCAGCGTATCTCCCTCCATGGCGGGGGTTCCGACGGTAAAGAGGGAGATATAGGCTCCGTCCAGCTGACAGGTCTCCTCACCGCTGCCGGGGTTCATGGCGACCAACAGACTCCCTCGCTTGTAGGCAAACAGGCGGCCGCGGGCAGCATAGACGGCAAACGGGCTGCAGTTCTGAAGCTCCGGCTCGGCGTGACGCAGGGCAATCAGCCGCTTGACATGGGAGAGCATGGAATTCTCGTCAAGCTCCTGCGCCTGCACGGTGTGCCGCGCGTCGGCTTCCACGGGCAGGTACAAATCCTCTGCCGCGCCCTCGGAGAATCCGAGGTTGGGGCCTGCATCCCACTGCATGGGCGTCCGGGAACCGGTGCGGTGGTAGCCGCCCTCCTTGGTGGGGATGACTCGATAGTCCATGCCCAGCTCATCGCCGTAGTACAGGAAGGGAGCGCCGGGCATCGTGAAGATCCATGCAAAGGCCAGCCGCCGTTCCGCGTCTGTCAGCCCCGCGGCGGGACGGGGGGTATCGTGATTGCAGGTAATGAAGCACCGGCCGTGGTCGCGGCTGTCGTGATATTGGGGCAGGTAGTCCGCAAGGAACCGGCTCACGTCGGTGCCGGAATCCCGGGAGAAGAAGCCGGTATTGCCGATGTAGCTGCCGCAGCCGTCCCGGAGGGTGTAGTCCCGCATCATGGTGCTGTAGCCGTTGCCGTCCCAGTTGAGATAAAAGTCCATGTCAAAGCCGCAGCGCAGAGCCTTGTCCGGATGATTCCACTCGGAAACGAAGGCAGCATCCGGATATTCCTTGTGAATGGCGCCCAGAATGTCCCGCCAGACCTCCATGGTGGCAAGCTTTTCCGTGCCGTCATTCTTCACGAGAGACTCCGCCATATCCACCCGGAAGCCGTCGCAGCCCAGATCCAGCCAGAACCGGATCACATCCTTCATGGCCTCCCGGGTCGCAAGGGCGTCAGGACTGGTGATGCTCTGCTGCCAGCGTTCCCGGCGTTCCCGGTAGCCGTAGTTCAAGGCGGGCTGACATTTGAAGAAGTTGATGATATAGGTGGCGCTGCGAGGGTATTCGCCGCCGATGAAGGGCATACCGTCGCCCCCGGCAAAGGCATGATCCGTCCAGATGTACCGGCCGGAATATTCGTTTGGCTCGGCCTCGCCGCTCTTGCGGAACCATTCGTGTTCTTCACTGGTGTGGCCGGGAACCAGATCCAGCAGAACCCGGATCCCCAGCGCGTGGGCGCGGCGGCACAGCTGAGCCATATCCTCGTTGGTGCCGTAGCGGGGCGCAATCTTCTTATAGTCCCGGACGTCGTAGCCCGCGTCCTTGAAGGGAGAGTCAAAGCAGGGATTGATCCACAGGGCGTTGCAGCCGAGGCTCTTCACGTAGGGCAGCTTTTCGGTGATGCCGGGAAGGTCGCCGATGCCGTCTCCGTTGGAGTCCCGGAAGCTCTGCGGATATATTTCATAAAATACGGCGTCACGAAGCCAGGATGCAGACATAACAATTCCTCCGTTTTTTGTTTTTGTATGGATCATCCGACCAATACCGGAAACTGCCGGGACAGGGGCGGATGGCGGGGCACGGGAAGACTTCGGATGGTTTCCTGTGGAAATACCGCGGACTTCCGCCACGGGTAGTCTTTCCGCTTCCGGTACGGGGAGAATCGGAAAGCGGCAAATGTATTATAGAAAAAAACGGCGGGGGAATCAAGAGAAAACCGGAAAGAAATCAAGCCGGGAAGCGCATGGGAGGGCGTTGCCGGCGGCATTTCCCCAGGACATTGGCAGTTTCAACAATTTCTGATGCAACTTTTTATGCACACTGCGCGGTTGACTTGTTACGAAAAATCGAGTATTCTTTTTTTAAAGGGAAGTGTGAAGAAAATAATCCTCTAAGCACTCCCCCCGTTTTTTTCCGGCTTTCTGGAAACGATTCCAATTGGAGGACACGGGAACATACCCGGGTATTCTCCTGTTCCGTTCGTCCTATGGAAAGCGCTTTCCGGTCTGCGGGATCAGCCAGCGAATTTATAATATCAAGGAGGAAATGTAAAATGAAGAAGATTCTCGCGCTGCTTCTGACTGTCGGCATGGTTCTTGGCCTGTTTGCCGGCTGCGGTAACAGCAACACAACCCCCGCCGGCACCGCCGCTGCCAACCCCACCGCCGCTGCCAACCCCACCGCCGCTGCCGCGGCCGATTCTCTGGACGGCACCTATGACATCACCGTCTGGGTCTCCGAGATGGCCGGTGTAAAGGAACTGACCGAGCAGCAGATCAAGGACTTTATGGAAGAGAACCCCGGCATCGTCATCAACGCCACCATTGAGGGCGTCACCGAGCTCGACTCCGCCACCCAGATGATCACCTCCGTCGAGGACGGCGCCGACCTGTTCTGCTTCGCGCAGGATCAGCTGGCTCGTCTGGTGCAGGCCGGCGCCCTGACCAAGCTTGGCACCAAGGCTGCCGCGGAAGTCACCGAGCTGAACGACAGCGGCGCCGTTGCGGCCGCCACCGTTGGCTCCGATATGTGGTGCTATCCCATGACCTCCGATAACGGCTACTTCATGATTTACGACAGCAGCGTGATTCCCGCTGAGCACGTGGACAGCCTGGAAGACATCATTGCCGACTGCGAGGCCGCCGGCCGCGGCTTCTCCATGGAGCTTGAGACCTCCGCGTGGTACAATGTCGCCTTCTTCTTCGCTACCGGCTGCCACTCCAACTGGACCATGTCCGCCGACGGCAAGAGCTTCGAGAGCGTTGACGACGACTTCAATTCCGACAACGGCGTTATCGCCCTGAAGGGTATGAAGAAGCTGCTGAACTCCACCGCTTACAAGTGCTCCAGCTCTGCCGATGACTTCTCCGCCGCCATCCCCGCCGCCGTCGTCATCGTCGGCACCTGGGGCACCAGCGCCGCCAAGGCCGCTCTGGGCGACAACTACGCCTGCACCGATCTGCCCAGCTTCACCGTGGACGGCAACTCTTACCACCTTGGCTCCTTCTCCGGCAACAAGCTGGTGGGTGTCAAGCCCCAGACTGATCCCGTGAAGACCGCCGTTCTGCAGAAGCTTGCCCTGTACCTGACCAACGAGAAGTGCCAGCTTGCCCGGTTCGACGCCGTGGGCTGGGGTCCCTCCAACAAGGCTGCCCAGCAGTCCGAAAAGGTTGCCGGTGATCCTGCTCTGGCCGCTCTGGCTGCTCAGAGTGCCTATGCTACGCCTCAGGGACAGATTGACGGCTCCTGGTGGGATATCGCCAAGGTTTATGCCACCGCTGCCAAGGAGGCTACCACCGACGAAGAGCTGAAGGCCGCGCTGGAGAGCTATGAGACCTCCATTAAGGGCCTGTTCTCCATGTCCGCCGAGGAGCGGGAGGCCTTTACGGTCATCGGCTCCATCAACGGCGACGGCTGGTCCGTGGATCTTCCCATGACCAAGCAGGACGATGGCAGCTGGCTGACCGATGAGGCCTACCAGATGGATGCCGGCGTTGAGTTCAAGGTTCGTCAAGGCAAGGCCTGGGACGTTGCCTACGGCACCGACGGCAATAACTTTGTGGTCGAGACCGCCGGTACCTACAGAGTCCGTTTGACCCTCAACGGCCAAGAAGGCACCGTGGAGCTGGTTCCCGCCGAATAAGGCAGGCTTCCATCCACAAACGCAGTGACATAGAGTTCTGAGAGGGGGAGCCGCTCGGGTTTGCCCGAGCGGCTCTTTTGAGGTCCCTCTGCCGCTGCCTTCCGAGTCCCGACGGGATTCGGAGCGTGCTCCCTGTTCCGGCCCGGTGTCCCGCCGAAGAAGGAGGAGCCCCGGCACCGCCGGCTTCCTTTTTGGGCGGAACACCGGAAACAAATGGTCGCCTCCGCAACCGGCTTTTGGGCGGGCAGCATTTCCCGCCAAAGCGAAAAACGGTTCCCGGAGACAGCCAAATCCAAAAAGAATGGAGGTAGGCGGATAAACGCAGGTTTATCCCGATTGATCATGAAGAAACTGACGGATCTGGAATACCTCAGGCTGAACACGTTTCAGCGTCTGTGGTACAACATTGTCCTGTTCGTTCTCGGCATCCCCGGCTGGCTGGCCTCTTTGGTCAAAGCCGTCGGGAACGGGATCGCAGGCGCTTTCAGGAGCATCCGAAACGAGCTGACGGATTGCGCCACCACCTTTACAAAGGGCAGCTGGAAAACAAAGGTATCCTACCTTGTGATGGGCTTCGGCAATATTGCCCGGGGTCAGGTGCTGCGGGGACTGCTGTTCCTTGTCTTTGAATCTGTGTTCATCGTTTATATGGTCACAACCGGCAGCTACTGGCTGGGCAAGTTCCGCACGCTGGGCGATGTGCCCCCCGGAGAGGTATACAACGAGGTGCTGGACACCTACGTCCGGGTCAACGGCGACGACTCTTTTAAAATTCTGCTGTACGGCCTGCTGACCATTCTCTTCATCATCGCTTTTGTCTACACATGGCGGCTGAACGTGAAGCAGAACCGGATCTCGGAGGAGATCCTTGCCACGGGCAAGAAGCTCAAAAGCGGAAAAGACGACCTTCGTTCCGTGCTGGACGATCAGTTCCACAAGACGCTGCTGGCACTGCCCATCACGGGCATCCTTGTCTTCACGATAATCCCGATTCTGTTCATGATCCTCGTTGCCTTCACCAACTATGACGGCGCTCACGACGGCTACAGCAACCTCTTTACATGGGTGGGGCTGAGCAATTTCAACGAGCTGATCAGCTCCAGCAGTGCGGACGCGAACCTCAGCTACACCTTCGGCGAAATCCTTTCGTGGACGCTGATGTGGGCGTTCTTTGCCACATTCACCAATTATTTCCTGGGAATGCTGGTGGCGATCCTCATCAACAAAAAGGGAATCCATTTCAAAAAGCTCTGGCGCGGCATTCTGTTTCTGACCATCGCGGTGCCTCAGTTCATTTCCCTGCTGTATGTCTCCAAGCTCTTCGATACCAACGGCGTTGTGAATGCCATGCTCCTGAAGCTGGGCTTTATCGATCAGGCCATCCGCTTCTGGGAGAATACCACCTCCGCCCGAATTCTCGTCATCGTAATCAACATCTGGGTCGGTATCCCCTATCTGATGCTGGTGAGCACCGGTATTCTGATGAATATTCCGCAGGATCTGTACGAGTCGTCCAAAATTGACGGTGCCAGTGTCTGGCAGCAGTATGTGAAGATCACGCTTCCGTACATGCTCTTCGTCACGGGTCCCTATCTGCTGACCCAGTTCATCGGCAATATCAACAACTTCAACGTAATCTATCTGCTGACCAGCGGCCGCCCGGCAAGTCCGGATCTTGTAACCAGCGGCGGCAGTGCCACAACTACGGATCTTCTGATCACCTGGCTGTTCAACATTACCACCGGCGCCACCAGCAACTATAAGCTGGCCGCCGTGATTGCCATCATGATCTTCGTTGTTGTCGCGGTTCTTTCCCTGATCGTCTACAACGTGATCCCGTCTACCAGAAATGAGGAGGATTATTCGTAATGAGCAGGAATCGATTTCACATGGGAATCCGGACGAAAAGTACCGTTTCCAATACTGTGCTCTATGTGATCCTTGTCCTCATGTCCATTATCTGGCTAACGCCCTTTGCGTGCATCTTGCTGGAGTCCTTCCGGACTGAATCCACCGGACGTGTGGGCTACATCATCCCCAAGCAGTGGGGCTTTGATAACTACATCAATCTGTGGACCAAAACGAGCTTCCCCATTTGGTTCCGCAATACGCTGATCACCGCCCTGGCTACAGCGGTGCTGCAAACCCTTATGGTGCTGAGCGTCAGCTATGTTCTCTCCCGGCTTCGCTTCAAGGGCAGAAAGCTGCTGATGAACACCTGCCTGGTTCTGGGCATGTTCCCGGGCTTCGTCACCATGATCGTGCTGTATAAGGTTCTCAGCGGCATGGGGCTGACGGGAGCCAACTCCGTGCCGGGACTGATTCTCGTCTACTGCGCCAGCTCCGGCATGGGATACTATGTGTCCAAGGGCTTCTTCGACACCATCCCCAAGAGCTTGGACGAAGCGGCTCGGGTGGACGGCGCTTCCCGCTTTCAGGTGTTCTACAAGGTGATCATGCCTCTGTCCAAGCCCATTGTCATTTATACCGTTCTCACTGCGTTCATGGCTCCGTGGGCCGACTTCATGTTTGCCAAGTATATCTCCCACAATACGGAGGTGGGCATGAATGTGGCGGTGGGTCTGCAATACTGGATCTCCTCGAAGACCCTGATTGCCACCAACTATACCATGTTCTGCGCGGGCGGCGTGGTGGTGGCGCTTCCCGTCACCATCCTGTTCATGCTCCTGCAGAGGTACTATGTGGAAGGCGTCACCGGCGGCGCCGTGAAAGGATAAGGAGAGAGGAAAGCTATGGCATCTGTAAAATTAACCAACGTCAAGAAGGTCTACGACAAGAAGGTCGTGGCCGTTCACGATTTCAACCTGGACATCAAGGATAAGGAATTTGTGGTCTTCGTCGGCCCCTCCGGCTGCGGCAAATCCACGACCCTGCGGATGATTGCGGGTCTGGAGGAAATCTCCGAGGGTACCGTGGAGATCGACGGTGTGGTGGTCAACGACCTCCAGCCCAAGGATCGGGACATCGCCATGGTGTTCCAGAACTACGCCCTGTACCCCCACCTGACGGTGTTTGAGAACATGGCCTTCAGCCTTCGTTTGAAGAAGGTTCCCAACGATGAGGTGTTCAGGCGCGTCACGGAAGCGGCGAAGGTGCTGGGCATTACCGAGTATCTGACCCGGAAGCCCCGGGCGCTGTCCGGCGGCCAGCGGCAGCGTGTGGCCATCGGTCGTGCCATGGTTCGGGATTCCAAGGTGTTTCTGATGGATGAGCCGCTGTCCAACCTGGACGCCAAGCTCCGCAATCAGATGCGTGCCGAAATCATTCTCCTGCGGAAAAAGATTGACACGACCTTTATCTATGTAACCCATGACCAGACCGAGGCCATGACGCTCGGCGACCGGATCGTCATCATGAAGGACGGCTTCATCCAGCAGGTCGGCACCCCCACGGAGGTATTTGAGCATCCCGTGAATCTGTTCGTGGCGGGCTTCATCGGCGCGCCCCAGATGAACACCTTCCGCACGGAGCTGGTGCGGGAGAACGGCAAGTACTATGTGACGCCTCTCGGCAGCCGGATTGAGGTGGACGGTGAAACCGGTGAAAATCTGGCGGCAAAGGCGGTGGACAGCCGCAGTGTGGTTCTGGGCGTCCGTCCGGAGCACATCACCCTGTCCCAGCCGGGCCCCCATGCGATTCCCTGTACCATTATCGTAAATGAAATGATGGGCAGCGAGCTGCACATTCACGCGGAGACGGAGGACGGCGCCCAGCTGGTGGTTCGGGTACCCACCCTCGGCCTGCGCAGACAGGAGCGGGCGGAGCTGGTCAATGGTGCGAAGATCCATGTGAGCTTCCCCGGCGAAGTCATGCACCTGTTCGATCCCGAAACCGAGCGGAATCTGATCTACGGATAAGGCTTCACGGGTAAGCACCGCACCCCAAAACTGCGCAAAAGCCAGTGCATGAAGGGTTTGTGCATCATTTTCTAGCCCCACAGGGGCTGGAAAATGGCACACTATCCATTTTGCTATGCGTTTGCATACCAAGGAGCCCCGCGAGCGCGGGAAAAGAATACATGTTTAATCTCCCCCGGCTGTACCGAAAAAATCGGCACAGCCGGGGGAGATTTGCGGTGACGATGGTATCCGGAGCGGTTTTGGATGGCGATGGCGGTCAGGGAGCGGCGGAGCCGAGGATCAGGGAGGTCTGGGGGGCAAGGCTCAGGACGGTGCCTTCCAGAGACGCTTCGCCCATGCCGATGACCTCCAGAATGGAGCGGCAGGGAATGTCCGTATCCGCAAGATCTACCGTAAAGGGAATGTCCGTGCTGATGTTGTGAAGAATACACAGGGTGCTTCCCTCGTATTCCACGAGAAAGCCGCCGCACTTGGCGCTGCCAAGATTCACCTGTGTATAGGTGCCTCGGGGAATCGCCGGGTAGCGGTTTCTTATAGAGATCAGGCGGCAGTAGTAGCGCAGCAGGCTCCCCTCCTGTGCCAGCTGAGACTCTACGGTTCCGTTGGTCTGCTTGGAAGAGGGATAGGTGCTGCCCTCCGGATCCCGGGGACTGCTGTCGTCTCCCCAGAGCATGGCAAGCCGCCGGTTGGCATCGGTATTGGCGGAACCTCGGACGCCCTTCATGCCGATCTCTTCCCCGTAGTAAAGGAACGGCGAGCCGCTGCACAGCAGATAGAGATTGGCGGCCATCTGGGGAAAGTGGTTCGCCAGCATCAGATACCCGGCAGAGCGATCCATGTCGTGGTTGGAAAGGAAGGAAACCATCATGCCGTCGGGGTTCGCCTGAGAAATCTTGTCCTGAAAAGCGCACATGTAGCCCGTGAACCGGTTGATGTCCTGATCCTTGGCAGCGGAGGCAATGACGCCCTCGGCCTGGGCGGCGGCGAAATTGAAGCAGTTCATGGCCGGATAGTAGGCAAGGATCTCCGACTCGCCGGACCAGCACTCGCCCACAAGATAGACCTCCGGCTTCACGGCTCGGAGCTGATCGGTGTACCACTTCCAGAACGCCGCGTTTCGGCCGGTTTCTCCATAGTAAAGATACTTGACGGCGTCAAAGCGGAATCCGTCCACGCCCAGCTCCAGATAGTACTTTGCTACGTTCAGCATTTCCTCCCGGACGGCGGGATTCTCATAGTTCAGCTCCGGCATGTCCGGGGAGAAGTTGCACTCGTAATATTCGTCCGCCGTTCCGGGAATCTTTTCGCAGGTGATCCCGGCCGGAAGTGTCTCGCCGGTGTACCAGCTGTAGTAATCGTAGTAGGGATCGTCGGGATTGGCGTCGGCGTGGGACTGGCAGAAGGACTGAAACCATTCGTGGTTCCGGGCAGTGTGGTTGATGACAAGATCGAGAATCACCTTCACGTTCCGGGCATGGCAGGCGTCGAGAAGCGCCCGGAGATCGTCCTCGGTGCCGAGGTCCGAGTCGATCCGGTAGTAATCCGTTGCGTCGTATTTGTGATAAGAGGGGCTGGCAAAAATCGGCGTCAGCCACAGCCCCTGTACCCCGAGACTGGTATCCGACAGGAGATTCCCGTCGTTCAGATAGTCCAGGTGCCGGAGAATTCCGTTCAGGTCTCCCGTTCCATCCCCGTCGGAGTCGGCAAAGGAGCCGACAAAAATCTCATAGAACACCCGGTAGTTGTCGTCCGTTTTGTCGGCCTCCGTGGGCACAGTCTCCGCCGGAGAGGCCGTGCCGCACCCTGCCAGCACCAAGGCCAGCAGAAGCGCCGCGGCGCGAAGAAAAAATTTTTTCATATGTAATCCCGCCTTTGAACTTTTCATCCGAAAATCGTATCAGCATTCAGTACTGCGTCGGGTACGGGTCTCATACTGAACTCCAATTAAAATCTTTAAAAAAGATTTTAATTGCCTGAAGGGCATGGAGTTCATATGAGACTTGTTTTGTGATTTCTTTCCTTATAAATCACAAAACAGGCAGCGCCTTCAGGCGATGCCTTCCTGATTAAAATTAAGATTTTAATCAGGAAATAGTATCAGTGGGTTCCCGTCCGGAGGAGGGAGAATACCTTCAGGGATTCCAGCGCACGCCCCGTGCTGTCAAAAAACGCCTGATTGTCCACGGCGCTGCCGCCGTAGTATTTGCCCGCGTCCTCCGGGCCGTAGGAGGCGGCGTAGGAGCTGGCCCAGCCGGAGCCGTACTGCTCCCATTTCCGGCTGTTTTCCGCCCGGCTGCCGCCTCCGGCGCTGATCCATGCGCCCTCCCAGTAGAAGACACCGATGCCGTTTGTCGTGTCCTCCGCCATTGTTCGGACAACGTCCGCCACGGCATCGGCCTGTCCCTGTACGGTAAGGGGATAGGGTTTGGCATAGCTGCCGCCCTCGCCGATGGTATTGCCGAAGAAATCCGTATCCTCCGGGGTGTAGGCGTAGGAGGTTTCCGCTACCATGACCTTCTTGCCGTAGGCTTCGGCAATCTGAGAGAGCACGGCGGCGAGATTCTCCAGCGTCCCATGCCAGTAAGGGTAGTAGGAGGTGGCGAATACATCGTAGTCCAGTCGGAAATCGTCCAGCGTTTTCGCGTAGAAGCGCATGGCGTTGGCGTTCTCCGGATTCGTGAAATGAACGGCCACCAGTGCCTCCGGGAAAATTGCCCGGACGGCTCGGGAGCCGGCCTCCATCAGATAGCAGATGTTCCCCCAGGCGGTTTCCCCGCAGAGACTGCCGTTGGTCTCATTGCCCAGCTGCACCATGCCTACGTCCACCTTGGCGTCCTTCAACTGCTGAAGACAGTCCGTGGTGTAGCGGTTCAGGGCATCGGCCTTTTCGTCGATTTCCATACCGACCCACGCTTTGGGAACCATCTGCTTACCGGGATCGGCCCAGAAATCGGAATAGTGAAAATCGACAAGAAGCTTCATGCCGTACCGGGTGGCTCGCTTGCCGATGGCGAGGGCGGTGCCGATGTCGCAGTTTCCGCCGCCGTAGCCCCGGCCGGAGCCGTCGTAAGGATCCACCCACACCCGAACCCGGATGTAGTTGATCCCGTTTTCGGAAAGGATCTCAAAAACGTCCTTCTCCTTACCGTCAAAATCATAGTACCGGACGCCGCCCGCCTCCAGCGACGGCACGATGGAGGCGTCCATGCCCAAAATAAAGGCTTCGGTCATGCCCTCAATCCTCGGAACATACAGCGTGTCCGAAGTGACGACCCGCTTCTCCCCGCCGCACCCGGCCAGACACCCGGCCAGCAGGCAGACGGTCAGCCATGCAAACACCCTTTTCACGGTTCCTACCTCCGTCTCTTGCCGGATTGTGCGTTTATTTTTCGGATTTGGCGGGTTCTTCCGTTTCGGGATTCCGGAATACTTCCACCCGTTCAAGCCGGATCGTCACACGGGTCTGTCCGCCGATGGTGCAGGTAAACAGTGTCAGATCCCAGTCCCCTGCTTCCATCCCCTCCGTGTCCATGGGGTTCAGCGTCTCCCGCTCCACCACCTGGAAGGTCACCACATGCTCATCCATATCCGTAAACAGGACGGTGTCCCCGGGTTGGAGCTCCTTCAGCTTTCCGAAATGGGACGCATAGTTGTGGGCGCAGATGATCAGGTTGTCCTGATACAAGGAGCCTGAATACCGGCAGGGGGCAACCTTCAATGCGGGATAGTCCCACTGGCTGATCACCGGCAGCTCCAGCTCCAGCGACGGAATGCTCAGCACGCCAATGTAGTCCCGGCCGTTGATGGTCTTCACCGGCATCTCCCGCTGGACATCCGGCAGGGATTCCGGAAGGGTCGTGGGTTCGGCTTCGTCATCGCCCGCTTCCGTGGGGAGCGCGTCGCACAGCTGGGCAATGACCTGCCGGGCGGAGTCCCGGGCCTCGTGGGACTCCCGTTCATTGTAAGCCGAAAGGAACAGGGCCGCCGCAATCAGCAGCAGCCCCGCATTGATCCAGACGGTTCCCCGGTTAGCCTTCATCCCTGGCCTCCCGGCGGCGGAACAGACCCACGGCGATGCAGCCAAGCCCCGCACAGGCCAGCACCGGCACCGGCCACCACAGCTGCCCGGTCTGGGGAAGCTTCTTCCCGCCGCCGGAGGAGGGAGGCGCGGTGGGCTTGACCTCCCGTTCCAGATCGGTCTTGGGCTGGCTGGTCACGTCGTATTGGTATTCGTCCCGGTAGAGGTAAGGCACGCTCACCAGGAAGGGAGCGGTTTTCCCGTAGCCGGGAGCGGCGGTTTTCTGCACCACCAGATACAGGCCGAAGGTCAGGTCGGAAAAGGTCGCGTTGCCGTCTTTATCGACGGTCACGGGATCGGAGGTGACGGGAGTCAGCTTCCCTTTCAGCTCCGCCAGCCGCTCCGCCAGATCCGGGGACTCGATGTTGCCGAATTCGGGAATGTCCGCCTGAATTTCTTCCACGGGGACGAAGCTGTAGTTGCCGTCGTCCTCCGCCACGTCGCCCACCTTGTACAGGGCAAGCGTGCCGCCGCGGACGGCTTTTCCCTTGTAGGTCATGGAGACGGTGATGCTGCAATGGCCGTTCCGGCTCTCATCCGGAACCGCGTGGGCGGCGGCGGACAGGGGCAGAGCAAGCAGGAAAAGCAGCGCCAGCAGGCCGGAAATAACATGCTTTCTCATGAAAAAACCTCCTATTTCTTTCTGCGCCTGGGCAGCAGCAGAAGGATCAACAGAATCAGCAGCATGGGGATCGCCACGACGGGCGCCACCAGCATTGGCTCGATCTGGACGGCGTCGGCGGTGACCCGCACGGTTTTGACTTCCTCGATATTGTCGATGCGGTGCCCGCGAACCAGCAGCCGGTGGGTATTGATGCCGTAGGGGGTGCAGGTCACCAGGGTGCAGTAGTCCTGGCCTTCTACAATTTCCAGTGCGGCGGTATCCTGCGGCTCCACAATGAGGATTTGATCCACCTCATAGGTCAGGATCTCATCCAGCACCCGCAGGAGGAAGGTATCCCCCTCCCGGAGCTTGTCCAGGTTGGTGAACAGCTTGGCGCTGGGCAGACCCCGGTGACCGGAGAGGACGCAGTGGGTGCTCTCCCCGCCTACCGGCAGGCTGGACCATTCCAGATGGCCCACGGCCACCTGTAGGACGGGATCCTCCGTGCCGTGGTAGATGGGCAGGCTCACGTCAATTTCGGGAATCTCGATATAGCCCATGACCCCCTGACCGGATATGTCCAGCAGGCTTTCGTATTCGGCCTTCTGCTCCTCGGAGAGGAGGAAGCTGTTGCTGCGACTACACAGGTTCCGGTTATACTGCCGGGCGGCGTCCCAGATGGCGTCATAGCTGGCGTTGTCGAGAGCGGCCACGTTTTCGGCGTAGGTGGCGATGGCGCGGGTCTGGTGGAAGGAGTTCCAGTAGTCGCTGACGGTGGGGTACAGCAACAGGGACAGCCCTATGAGCAATAGGATCACCAGAACAATGGTGGATAGATGTTTTCGCATACAGGGTTCTCCTTGTGGCTGTGTGCCGGGGAGGGGCGCTCCCCGGCACAGAACTTATGGTTAAGAAAGCGGAATCAGGGGATGTGAATCCTCAGGAATTAACGATTGGCATCGCTCATGCGCTTCTTGGTGACCAGCAGAACGACCGCGCCCAGCACCAGGACAGCGCCCAGTACATAGAAGACGGTAGTACCCATACCACCGGTGGAGGGCAGGGTCGTGCCGGTTTTGTTTTCGACCTCAGCGGTAACAGAAAGCTTCGTGGTATCCGTGCTGCTGCCCGCTACCTTAACTTCAACAGGCGCAGTCAGCGGATTGTAGCCGGCGGGAGCCTCGGTTTCTACCAGGTGGTAGGTGCCGTCGGCAAGGCCGCCGAAGGTGGCTTCGCCCTGAGCGTTGGTTGTCATGACAGTGGCAGCATTCTTGTCTGCAACCCATTCGACCTTCTTATCGGTATTCCACTTGTAGTACACGAGAGAGGTTCCAGCATCAGTGGTTACTTCCTTGTACAGGACAAACTTCGCGTTAGGCAGCTTGGTGGTTTTGCTGCCGGACTCAAACTTGTCGATAACGATCTTGGAGCTGTAGACCTCTTGCTTCTGCGCGGGCGTGGTGGTCGTATGGGTCGAATCGGTAGGATCGTTGCTGTAGGTCAATTTTGCCTCGTTCTTCGAGACCACCGCAATTGCCTTTTCATTGACGGTAGCCGTATAAGTAACTGTGATGGCATCGCCAACAGTGCAATTCTTGACAAGAATGGTCACCTTGAACGTATTAGGAGCGGTTTCAGCATCATAGGCGATCGTGCACTTGTCGGTGTCAGCGGTCACATCAGCACTTCCAACCTTTACCGCAAGGCTGTTCCGGTTAAAGGTCAATCCCTCGCTCATGGTATCGGCGATTTCGTAAGTATAGGTTTCAAATCCCATGGTATCGGGTACCTTGCCGGTAATGGTGTAGTTGACCGTCTCGCCCACATCGGCGCTAACCTTATTATCGGTCTTCTCAAAGGGCATGTCGTTCTTATCGTGGATGGTGACAGTCGGGTTGGTGGTGGTCAGGTTGCACAGTGCGCCGGTGGAACTGGCGACGAAGTAGTAGCCCAGGTCGAGGTTGGAAACAGAGACAGAGTTAGCGTCTCCGGACAGTTGCAGTCCGGTCATACCATCGACAGCCGCCTTCAACGCCACGGCAAAGTCGGGCGCGCTGAAGCCGTTGCCGGTAGTAACGACATAAGTATCACCACCGTTGACCTGGGTCAGCGTCAGGCCATGCGCCCCTGTAGCATAGGCACTGACAGTGTTGAACCATTCGCTGGTGCTGTCAATGGTGTAAGAATAGTGTTCCTTAGCCGCATCATAGACCACATCAAAAATCTTGTAGGCTTTGTACTCCTGATTTGCAACGGGATTCGCAACGGTAATGGTGCCGGTGGTGGGGGGGGTTACTGTTTCAGAGGCAAAGGCTGTGGTGGCCAGGGCGAAGACCATGACCAGTGCCAGCAGGAGACTGGCGAGTTTTCTTGTGCATTTCATTTTTTGTGCTCCTTCTTTCATCGTAATTTTGAATTGGAATGGTGGCTTTCCGCGTATCAGGAAGATGCCTCATCCTCCTTTCGACGCCTGCAATGGCTATACAACAGGGTCGCCGCGCCGAAGATCAGCGCCAGGCCGCCTGCGGTATAAGAGGTTGTTCCGGCTCCGCCGGTGTCGGGAAGCTTGTAGCCCCAAAGGGTGTCCTGAATGGTAAGCTCCAACACCTTGGAGTCGGTGCCGGTGGTAACGGTCAAAGCCGTTCCGGTGTCGGTGTCGCTGGCCTTTTCCAACGTTCCGTCCGGGTTCTCCGTGGCCGGGTAAAGCGTCGCGTCTTCGTCCCTGACCTCCAGAATCCAGGGTCCTGCCGTCATGTAATTTGACGGCGCCTGTGTCTCACGCAGATCGTAGGTGGTATTGCGCCGGATGCCGGAAAAGAGCGCGATGCCGTCTTTATCGGTAGTGACCTCCATAGAGTTCTCTGTCCCCTGTTCTTTCAGGGTGAACTTTGCGCCTTCCAGCAGCTTCGAAGCGTCCGCGCTGTCCGTCTTCGTGATTTGCAGATTCAGCTGGGTAGTCATGGTGTTGGTAAAGGCGTCTCCCGGGATGGTCAGGGTGTAAGACCCGTCCGAATTGCTCCCATGCCCAACCGCATCGCCCGACCCCGAAGAGCCGGTGGCGGTGTTTTCTATTACGGTTTCATAGTCGAACCGCACCTCTTTGCCCGGTGCATAGGGGACATTTGTAATGTCCTTTGTTTGCTTACCAGAACCATTGTTGAAAACATAATTGTAGGTACCCGTTCCGGAAACACTTAGCTCTGCAACATAATAACCGTCCGAACCCTGTGTCATCTGCATTCCCGGCCAACTTGTAAGCGGATTACTCGAATCGGCCCATACGTGCATGTACACGTGCTCCCAGCCTTGCGTGTTCTTAAAGTGAACCCTGAACGTCCCCGTCTCGGAACCCGTTCCGGAGCCAGAGCCGGAGGAACCGCCGCTTTCACTGCCGTCCAACGTAACGGAGGACACATAGTAGCTTTTGAAGTCCACACCCAAAAGGGAAACGGTTTTCTCCGAAACTGTCACCTGAATCGTATGTACATTCGTATCATAGGTGACACCGGCTCGATCGCCCTTGACCTCGCTGAGCGTGTAGGTATGGGTTCCGGTCTGGGAATACTGCACGTCGGGCGAAATCGAAAATTGTCCGGTAGCAGCATCGGATGTTGCCGTTCCGACTTCCTTCCCCTCACTGTCCGTTAACTTAAACTGGAAGTTCAGTCCCTCGTTCTGCTTTACGCCGTCCTTGAGCAGAGCCTTGGTACCGGTAATGTCCAGCTCCGGCGTGGCCGTTACAACCTTTCCACCCGGGTCACCCAGAATCAGGCCGCCGTTGGTCATAATACCGCCGCCGTGGATGTTGGAATGGTTGCCGGTGATAATGACCTTCGCGGCATTGACTGCCTGGCTCTTGGCGGCACCATCCGGGTGCGCATCCAATCCGAACAGATATTTCGCGGCCGCGTAGCCGCTCGGGCCGATACTGACGGGCTGCTCGTCGCAGCTTCCCGTCCAGTTCGCCGCCCCGCCGCCAGCCATCAGGCCGGTAACAAGAGAAATAGGGGCGTTTGCACCCTCTTTTTTGCGGACACAGAAGTAATCCGCATAGCCCTTGCTCATAAAAACTGTGCTATTTAGCGCCAAAGTGGAATCATAGGTTTTGTTGTTGCCGCCGCCGGACATATTTGTGCCGGAAGCCTCGTTCCCATAAATAGCCGCACCGTCTTTATTGACGATCAGGGTTTCACCCGTAGGACAGGCACCCACGCCGCCGCCAAAGCCGCCCGCACTGTTGTTTGTGATCAGGGAGTTGACGATCGACAGGTTGCCTTTTTCCTGAACGAAAATGCCGCCGCCGCCCCAGTCATTGTTGGAATTCGTTATGTTATTGGTAATGTATACCTTGTTCGTTGCCTGAATCACGCCGTTGGTGCCGCCGGCGATACGAAGACCGCCGCCCTCGCCCAGTTCGGCGCAGTTGCCGGCAATGGTTCCGCCGCTCATGGTAAAGCCGACATTGTGGCCAAAGAAGCCTGCGTAAATGCCGCCGCCTGCCAGACCGGAATAGTTGCCGGTGACATAGCCGCCGGTCATGTTCATAACGGAACTGTTCGCCAGAGCGATGCCGCCGCCGCCGTGGGTGTTGTTGACATCGCCCTGGCAGACGTCGCAGTCGCATGCCTTATAGTTGTTGGTCACATAGCCGCCGGACAGGTTCAGCGTTCCGTTTTGAACGAAGATACCGCCGCCGTTGTCCGTGTGTCCATTGATGACCTCGTTGCCCGTCACCGCACCGCCGGAGATGTTCAGTGTTCCGTTTTGAAAGAAGATACCGCCGCCGGAACTGCCACGGTTGGCCGCAATGACACCGCCCCGGAGATTCACCGTTCCGTTGTCAACGTAAATACCGCCGCCGGGCGTGCCGTTACTGCCGCTGCCCACAATATAGCCGCCATTTATGTCCAGCGTTCCGCGGTCCACGGTGAATATATGTTGGCCGCCGGTGTTTTGGAGGACACCGCTCTGTAGTTCCAATGCACCCTTGACCAGAATCGCCTGTGCAGAAGCCTCCTGACACAGAATCCTTCCTGCGCGGGTGAGGGGGACGGTATGCTTTACCAGTGTTTCCGTGGTGCCGGTGCCGGTGGCCGCGGATTCTGTGATGTAATACGTCAGGGTATCATTTTCCAGTGTCGCCTTATTGCCGTACACGTTTCCAGTGACCGTAGATCCGGTATCCTGAATACTGTTGGACGAGTCCATAATGGTGAGCTTCGCACCCTCGTGCACATCAAAGTACTGATTGGCCTTGCTGATCGTCAGGGTATGCCCGTTCAAATCGATGGTAGTGTTCTGCGTAATGCTCAAAATCGGGCTATTAGCCCCATCCGCCGTCCAGGCATCGTCGGTCAGCTGAAATTCGCCGCCGTTGATGAACTTGTCCCCGACATAACCGGCCAGACCTTGGAAGGATAGAGCCTGTAGTTCAAACAAAGAGAAGTGATCTGTGTCTATCGTCACGTCGCCGTTCTCTCCGGTTTTCGCTTCCATGTCCGTGGCGGTCTGGGCATTCGTATCAATGTGGTAGACCTTGGGGTAAAGCCCCTCCGTGTCAATGCCGCTGAAGGTCACGGTCACGGAGCCGGTTGGCTCGATCTCTTCCTCTCCGTGCCACAGGGTGATGTCCAGCAGGTAGCTCCGCTCCGGTTCGGCTTGTTCTTCACCCAAAATCTGATCGCGAATCGCCCGACGCTCCCCATCCGTCACCTCGGTCACCGTTACCGTGATTTCCCTTGCCGGATAGGGCAGGGAGGCACTCTCGCCGGTGATGGTCACGGTGATGCCGTTTTCGGTCTGCGCCGTCAGGGTGAATTCCTTCGCTCCCTCCGGCAGGTTGATATAGCCCAGAATCCCGGGGTCGTCCGCCCCATAGGTCAGCAGACGCACCGCGTCCTCCGCGTCGCCTTCCATGGCGGCGAAGCCGGAATCCGTGGTCTGCGCCACCAGACCCGCCCGGTCGGCCGTGCCGTCCCCGTCCCGGTCAAAGAGCACCAGATCTCCAACCGCCGGGGTGTGGGACTGTGCCGGTTCAAAGGCGTCCGCCCAGGACGTGACCCAGCCGCCGCAGTCTCTGTCGACGCCCTCCACCCCGGCGTAATGCAGGCAGAAGGTCAGGAACATGACGTTCCAGTCGCCGTAAGGCTCCCCGCACCACGCGCCATAGCGGGTGTAGCCCTTAACCGTTTCGCCGTCCTCCGCGACAACGTAGTTTTTCGTACTCTCGGCATAGCCCAGCTGGGTTTCGGCGATAGCAAGGGTATCCTGCCGCCAATTTCCGGTCAGCGTCACCCCCGCAAAGGTCTTCTCCCAGGTTTCCGCCGTCTCCACGTCCGCCGTAGGATCTGCGTAACAGGCAAGACTGTGGGTGTGCTCCTCCGTCCCGCAGACCAGCTCCCCGTTTTCGTCCCGACAGGCTTCCCCGTGGGTATGAGCGTCCTTGCCGCAGAATACCGTTTCTTCCGGCTTGCAAGCCTCGCTGTGGGTGTGTTCTTCCTGTCCGCAGACCAGCTCCCAGGTGCCGTAGCACCGGGCGGTATGCACGTGCGCCGTATCGGTGCAGGTCAGCGTCCCGGTGTCCACCGGCTCCGCCACCGTTTCAAAGCAGGCGTCGGAGTGCCGATGCTCCAGAACCTGGGTCTGTCCGCATATCAGATTGCCGTCAGCGTCAAAGCAGTCGGGCGTGTGACGGTGGAGGACGATCTCCCGTTTCGTGCAGACCAGCACCGGCTGAGCATCTTCCGCCGGCTCCGTGGGCAGGTCGCAGCTCAGAACCTGCTCCCATTCATAGCAGGCATCGGTATGACTATGGTCGCTGTCGATGCCGCAGGTCAGTTCCCGGGACGTCTCATAGCAGTTCTCGTCATGCCGGTGTTCCTCGGATTCTTCCAGGCCGCAGGTAAGCACGGCAGTCTCTGTGTAGCAGGCATCCGTATGGACATGCTCCCCGCAGACCAGATTGCCCCGCACCGACGTATAGCAGCCCTCCGCGTGGGTATGTTCTTCCGGCAGGGCATAGCAGTCGGCAGTGTGCCGGTGTGCCTCAATCTCGGGAAGCGGACACCAGAGGCTTCCCTTTTCGTCATAGCAGCGGGAATCATGGCTGTGAACCACAAAATCGGCATACCCGCACGTCGGATTTCCGTCGGCATCATAGCAGTCCGCCGTGTGCCGATGAATTTCCAGCGTCTCCGCGCTGCACACGGGAACCCTTTTCTCAACCGACGTCACCTGCGCATAGCAGGCGTCCGTGTGGGTGTGCTCCGGGATGTCACATTGCTTTTCCAGTGTGATCGCCGGCAGAATCAGCGCATAGGTGGTACAGAATACCACCACACCGGCAAGCACGGTCACTACCCGATGCCGGAGGCGCTTCCTCTTATGCACCTTCGTGTATTTTTCCGCATCCCGCAGAACATCATACTTCATATATCCCTTCACCATCCTTCCTATCTCAATGCGCCAAAGTCCGGCAGAGGCCAGAGCCGGAATACGATTCTTCCGACGATTTGCTCATCGGAAATGCAGCCGACCGCGGTACTGCGGGAATCCACCGAGGTGGAACGGTGATCGCCCACACAGAAGTAACGGTTATCCGGCACCTGATAAGGCAGCGCAATGTCACATTCTCCAAGCGCTTTTTCCGTCAGGTACGGTTCCTCCAGCAGCCTTCCGTCCACGGATACATTTCCGCTTTCGTCGATATCCACCCATTGGCCGGGGCCGGCAATACAGCGCTTCACCAGAATCTTGTTTCCCAGGTAGAACGCCACCAGGTCGCCGGGTTCAAAGCCCGAGCCCTTGACGGAGAGGACAATATCCCCCTCATTCAGCGTGGGCGTCATGGAAGACCCGTAGATCTGCAGCACGGGCATCCAGATGGTAGCAACCAGCACGGCTACAGCCGCAACAACCACAAGCGTATAGACGGTGCTGCGAAGAACGCGTTTATACCGCCGTTTGTATTTTTCTCTGCCAAGCTCCGCCTCCAGCTGTTCCAGAGTCGGCGGCTCGGGAGATTTCCACGATTTCGACTTCATAACTCTCCGCTTCCCTTTTCCGACATAAGACGCACGTTTTCCAGATATTGCTGCGCGGCTTTGTCCGCGGCCTCAAATACACGGTTCAGCTGCAGCGCTGCCTCCGCAAGGGAACCGGCTTTTTCAACCGCTATTCTGCGATCCCGGAGCTGCGCCTCCGCACGCTCCAGCCTGATTTTCAATTGACGGTTTTCTTCCGTCTGCGCAATCAGCATTTCCAGCAGCTCGCTCCGGCTTAACCGTCTCAGTTCCTTATCCGTCATCCGACTTCCCTCCAATCTGCGCTTACGGCTGAAAGCAGAAAAAAGCAGCGGTCATTCTCCTGCCCGTCATTCCCACAATGTAGCCAAAAGACCTGATTCCCGGTGATATACGGGAATTGGAATCGTTTCCAACCTCTTAATACAGATGATATCACGTTTAACACGTAAATGCAACCATTGACCGTCGAATATTGTGTGTCAGAATTAACGAATTTTCAGCTTTATTTTTGTTAATTATTTCCCACCTCCGGAAATAAGACGAAGCATTCCCGCCATCCGTGCGCTTCTGCGCAGGAGATTCTGGAGGACGTATCGGAAATGCCCGGATTTAGAGAAGAGAAAAGGCTCACCCGCAGTGTCAGCTACTGAAAACTGCGAAAGGGAAAGCCGGGAACGAGCAGTTTTACCAAAGCGGTGATATCTTTTAAGACTAGTATAGTGTATTTTACCGGATTCGTCAATACCCTGTAACAAGCAATATTCCCCACCCTTTCACACAAGGCGCCTCAATTCCTCTGTAATTTGACAGTATCTTCTTCGCAAGAGGATATGTCACAATCCGGAAGCTCGGTTCCTTTCAATAAGGAAAGGAATCCGTGTCCCCATTGCGGCGTTGCCCTAAGCGTGTCGGAGTTCTGCAAGCTATGTACAATAAATAAAGCAGCACGCCCTACCAATCAAGGCAGGGCGTGTCTTTTGGTTTGGATGAAAACCATTCCCACAACGGTAATTGTGTTCGGATTTGCGTCCAATGGAGCAGGATACGGGAGTCGAACCCGCCTTCACAGCTTGGGAAGCTGTTGTACTACCGATGTACGAATCCTGCGTACAGGTGCATTATAGCAGAGCCGCCGGAAAAAAGCAACCATTTTTTGTCGGAAAAGGGAATCCCGGTTGAGGAAATCCGCCGGGTGTGCTATATTTAAGGTAACGACCCGGCGGGACAGAGCCGTGATTTGTAAGGAGAAGCGCTTATGGCAGAATATGAGCTGGTTTACGAGATCAAGAACCTTTGCCGCAACAACCAGATGCGGGACGTCTTCTTTGAAGAGGTGGAATGCGATGACCCGGAGGAATATCTGCGGGGCCGCCTGAAGGGGAAAACCGTGGAATTTTCCACGGAAAAAGGCGCGGGCGGCAGCGTGACCATCCACGCGGTGGTGGACGGGCTGATCCAGAAGTACGTGTTCACGCCGGTGTAACAAAAATATCCACTTGCAGCCGTCGGATAAATGAGAGTTGGGCAAGTTTTCTGAAAAAATTTCGCAAATTATGGGTTGAATTTAGATGGCATATGTGATACGATAAGTTAGTACCGATATGGGCGAAGTGCGCCCGTAGGGCAAAGTCACCATCCGCAGTCAAAAACGGCTCCCGAGCCATGAGTGCGCGTGGTGACGCGGCCTGTATGGACGAAATTCCGACCTGTCGGCCGCTCCTTTTCCGCTTTCGCCGGAAGGGAGAAAACGCGGGAGGGGCTGCGCTCCGAACCAGCGTTACGCAAAATCACTTTTAAGGAGAACCAGACTATGGCACCTCATACCATTGCCGTTGCCGGAAAGGGCGGCGTGGGCAAAACCACTACCTGCGGCATGATCATCGACTACCTGTGCGCAAAGAAGCGCGGCCCCGTCCTTGTGGTGGATGCCGACGCCAATTCCAACCTGAACGAAGTTCTGGGCGTGGAGGTGGAGACCTCTCTCGGCCAGATCCGGGAGGAAATGGCGCAGGCAGAGCTGAAAGGCACCATTCCCAAGGGCATGACCAAGGCGGACTACGCGGAAATGAAGTTCGGCGACGCCCTGATCGAGGACGACGATTTCGACATGCTGGTCATGGGACGCACCCAGGGCAAGGGCTGCTACTGCTATGTCAACGGCGTGCTGCAATCTCAGCTTGGCAAGTATCTGCCCAACTATTCCTACGTGGTCATGGACAACGAGGCGGGGCTGGAGCATATCGCCCGGGGGACGCTTCCCCACGTGGACACCATGCTTCTGATTTCCGACTGCTCCCGCCGGGGCGTTCAGGCCGTGGCGAGAATCGCCGAAATGATCGACGAGATGGGCTTAAACCCCGGACAGATGGGTCTGATCATCAACCGCGCGCCGGACGGAAAGCTGGACGACGGCGTCCGTGCCGAGATCGAAAAGCACGGTCTCAAGCTCTTCGGCGTTCTGCCTCACGACGAGGCGGTCTACCGCTGCGACTGCGACGGCAATCCGTCCGCGAAGCTCCCGGACAGCGACCCCATGAAGGTCGCGCTGCGGGGAATTATGCAGTCTATCGGCCTGTAAGCCGGTAAACCCGCAGGATGCCGGGCGGCATTCCGCGGCAGAAACACATCCATAATTGCGCCGGGCGGTTTCCGCCCCGCGTGTGGAAAATATATCAAGGGGGATTACAAATTATGGCTTTCACTCCTAAAACGGCACCCTTCAGCGGCAAGATCAATGCCGTGACGCTGGGCACCGGTGACAAGGCAATCGTCATCGGCGGTCAGAACGTGATGCCGTTTTACACCTTCGATGCTGCCATCGAACACGCGCCCAAGATCGGTATTGAAATTTCCGATCTGGCAACACAGTGGGATGCTCCTGCTCTGAAGGAGTTCTACGCCGGCTGCACCACTATGGTCGATTTTGCGAAGAAGGCAGAGACCATGCCCGGCGCTGATTTCCTGTGCCTGCACTTCGAGTCCGCAGACCCCAACGGCGCCAACCGCTCCGTTGCCGACTGTGTGGCCGACGCCAAGGCTGTCGCCGAGGCGACCACCATGCCCATCGTGGTCATGGGCTGCAAGAACATCGAGAAGGACGGCGAGCTGTTCAGCAAGATCGCTGAGGCGCTGCAGGGCAAGAACATTCTGGTTCTGTCCGCCCGGAACGAGGACTACAAGACCGTCGGTGCTTCTGTCGCTCTGGCTTACGGCCAGAAGGTGGGCGCTGAGACCGCTGACGACATCAACCTCGCCAAGCAGTTGAACATCATGCTCAAGGGCCTCTCCATCAACCCTGAGAACATCGTCATGAACATCGGCACCGCCGCCGTGGGCTACGGCTTCGAGTACGTGGCCTCCACTCTGGATCGTGTCCGTCTGGCCGCTCTGGCGCAGTCCGATGCCGACCTGCAGATGCCCATCATGTCCCCCGTGTCTCCCGACGCCTGGGCCGTGAAGGAATCCACCGCTTCCGAAGAAGATGAGCCCGAATGGGGCAGCCGGGAAGAGCGCGCGATCGGGATGGAAGTCTCCACCGCCGCTGCCAACCTGACTGGCGGCGCTGACGCTGTCATCATGCGTCATCCTGCAGCCGTTGCCACCATCAAGAAGTTCATCACGGATCTCGTGTAATCGGAAGGAGGATACATACAATGGCTTTGAAAGGTCTTGACATTTTTAAGCTGTCTCCTAAGAAGAACTGTAAGGAGTGCGGCAGCCCCACCTGTATGGCATTCTGCATGAAGGTGGCGCAGGGTGCTGTGTCCATCGACAAGTGCCCCTACTTCTCTGACGACGCGAAGGCGATGCTCAACGAGCAGACCGCGCCTCCCATGAAGACCATCACCGTCGGCAATCACAAGCTGGGCGGCGAGACTGTCCTCTTCCGTCACGAGAAGACTCTGGTCAACAAGAACCTGTACGCAGTTTCCGTCTGCACCTGCATGTCCGCTGAGGAAGCCGACAAGAAGCTGGCCGACCTGCAGAAGGTTGACTACGAGCGTATCGGCGAGAGAATGTACGTTGAGTTCGTTTTCGTCGCCAACAAGCAGTCCGATCCCGCTGTCTACGCGGAGCTGGTCGAGAAGGCCGCTGCTACCGGCCGTGACCTGATCCTGGAGTGCTGGGATGTGGAGTGCGCCAAGGCTGCTCTGGCAGTCGCGGGCAAGAACGTCATTCTCGACGGCGCTACCCCTGACAACTACGAGGCTATGAACGCTGTCGCCAAGGAGGCCGGTGTTGTTCTGGGCGTTCACGCCGACACCATCTCCGACCTGTACGACACCGTGAAGAAGCTGGAAGCCGCCGGCAACAAGAACCTGGTTCTGGATGTCACCGGCAAGACCGCCAAGGAGACGCTGGCCAACGCCGTCCTGGTGCGCCGCACTGCCATCAAGGATGGCGACCGTAGCTTCGGCTATCCCTCCATCGTCAACGTCGCCCGTATCGCCAGCGGCGATGACCATCTGCAGACCGCCTACGCTTCCATGTTCACCGAGAAGTACGGCTCCATCATCGTCATGGAGCACATGACCTACGCCCAGGCGCTGCCTCTGTACGGTCTGCGTCAGAACATCTTCACCGATCCTCAGAAGCCCATGAAGGTGGAGAGCAAGATCTATCCTCTGAACGGCGCCGACGAGAACAGCCCCTGCGCCCTGACCGTGGACTTCGCTCTGACCTACTTCCTGGTTTCCGGCGAGTTGGAGCGTTCCAACCAGCCCGTGAACCTGATCATCACCGACGCATCCGGCATGTCCGTTCTGACTGCCTGGGCTGCCGGTAAGTTCTCCTCCTCCACCGTCAAGAAGACCTTCGAGACGCTGGACATCGAGAACAAGATCAAGAACCGCACCCTGATTATCCCCGGCAAGGTCGCCGTTATGAAGGGCGAGATTCAGGAGAAGCTGCCCGGCTGGAACGTCGTTGTCGGCCCCACCGAGGCGGTTCAGCTGCCCAAGTACATGAAGGACAAGGAATACGAGGCCGCCGCGAAGGCTGCCGCCGCCGAGAACGCCGCCAAGGCTGCCACCACCGTGGAAGTCAAGGAGCTGTCCTTCGACGAGCTGCTGGCTACCAAGGTCCCCGAGATCAAGGTCGTGGACATGGGCGTCAAGTACAAGGGCTACAACCCCGAATCCCAGACCTTCGTCACCATCGGCGAGCGTATCCACTGCATTGCGCCCTCTGTCCGCAAGGCTATGGACGAGCGTGACCCCGAGCCTATCCTGAAGCGTGCTGCCGAGCAGATCGCTGCCGGCGCCACCTATCTGGACGTCAACATCGGACCTGCTGAGAAGGACGGTCCCGAGCGCATGATGTGGGCTGTCAAGCTGCTGCAGGAGAACTTCAACAATGTTCCTCTGGCACTGGACACCGCCAACAAGCGGGCTATCGAGGCCGGTATCAAGGTCTACAACCGCACCAACGGCAAGCCCATCGTCAACTCCGCCGATGCCGGTTCCCGTATTTCCAACATTGATCTGGCTGCTGCCAACGACGCCATCTGTATTGCCCTCTGCTCTGCCGACGGTATCGCTAAGGACAACGAAGAGCGCATGAAGCACTGCCACAACATGCTGGAGCGCGGCATGAGTCTGGGCATGGATGCCACCGACCTGTGGTTCGACCCCCTGTTCCTGGTCGTCAAGGGTATGCAGGACAAGCAGATGGAAGTTCTGGAAGCCATCAAGATGTTCGCATCGGAAGGCCTGAAGTCCACCGGCGGCCTGTCCAACAACTCTAACGGCGCGCCCAAGACGCTGCGTCCCATCATGGACTCCGCTCTGGTCGCCATGGCGATGATGCAGGGCCTGACCTCCGCCATCGTCAACCCCTGCGACCTGCGCCTGATGGAGACCATCAAGTCCTGCGACATCTTCAAGAACCACGTCCTCTACTCCGACTCCTACCTCGACCTCTAAGCCCGCGCCCGCAGGGCGGGCGGCCAGTGACGTTACGGAGACTGGTGGTGGTCGAACATCCTTTGGGCCCCTCGACCGGTTGTGCGGCGGTTGTCCGTGCTGAGTGGGGGAGATTGAGGGTGTTAACGGCATCGGGTGGTTGACGGACTGCTTTCGAGTCTGTTGATTAAGGTGCCGGATGACCATAAACCCCAGAAGGTCGACATTTGGCTGGCCGGGTAATGTGACTGACAGTTTTCCCATGCACTACATGGCTGGGAGGGAACCTCCCTCCCAGCCAGTTTGCTTTTTCTACTTTGGAAGAATTTGCTGCATTTGAAAGCCCCGGCGTGGTGCCGGAAACCAAACTGGTATATTCAGCCTTCGGGCTTAATATATATTATCTTCAGGATTCAAAAAATTGGGAGGAATTTACATGAGCGTATTAACCGATCTCATTTATGGCGGTTCCAATGCCGTTGCGGGACTGACCGAAGGTGCCGTCAACGACGCCATTGCCAAGTACGGCGCAGACAAGGAGATTGCCTTCCCCGATACCGCATACTTTTTCCCCACCATTTACGCTGCCACCGGCGTAAAGGTCAAGACTCTGGGCGACCTGCCCGCCTGCGTGGGCGTGCTCAAGAGCCTGATCACCAATCAGGAGGATCTGGGTCAGGCGCTGAACGCCGGCCTTGCTACCGCTGTCGGCGCGGAAATTCTTGAGGGACTGAAATACGTCGACGGTGCCAACCCCTACGAAAACGAGTCCGGCATCGGCTTCGTTCCCGACCCCATCATCCGTTCTCTGGGCGTGCCGCTGGTCACCGGCGATATCCCCGGCGTGGCCGTTGTGCTGGGCAAGGCGGACAATGCCGAGGACGTGGTCAAGGTGGTCAAGGACTACCAGAGCAAGGGCATCATGACCTTCATGGTGGGCGACGTCATCGAGCAGTGCGCCGAGGGCGGCGTCAAGATGGGTCTGGAGCTGCGTGTCATTCCTCTGGGACATGACGTGACCTCCGTCATCCATGTTGTTACCGTGGCCATCCGTGCCGCACTGATTTTCGGCAACGTTCAGCCCGGCAATCTGGCCGCTCTGCTGGACTACACCAAGAACCGTGTTCCCGCTTTCGTCAACACCTTCGGCGCCATTGACTCCGTGGTGGTTTCCGCCGGTGCGGGTGCCATCGCTCTGGGCTTCCCCGTGGTCGTGGACATCGATCTGGGCGAGAATCAGGTTCCCGGCGCTCTGGAGTCCGTATGCGATCACGCCGAGACCGTGAAGAAGTCTCTGGAACTGCGGAACATCAAGATCAAGGTAAAGGAACTGCCCATCCCCGTGGCCTTCGCCGCCGCCTTCGAGGGCGAGATCATCCGTAAGGCCGATATGCACAACGAGATCTGGTCCGCCAAGAACCCCACTGCCGAGCTGGTGGTGATGCGGGAACTGAATGAAATCGAGGATCACAAGATCACCATCGTCGGCCCCGACTTCGATCAGGCCAAGGATCTGGCGCTGGCGACCTACGTTGAGGTGGCCGGTAAGAAGATGCAGGTGGACTTTGAGTCCGTTATCGAGCGAAAGTTCCACGCATGGTTCAACTACATGGAAGGCGTCATGCACACCGGCCAGCGCAATCAGGTTCGTATCCGTGTCAGCAACGCGGCCTACGACGCCGGTCTGCGTCTGAAGGACTTCGCCGAAGTTCTGTACGTCATGATCATGGACGAGTTTGACGCCGTTGTGGACAAGTGCCAGATCACCCTGATCACCGACGCCGCCGAGGCGGAGAAGTTCCGCGACGAGGTGGCTATGCCCCGGTACAACCAGCGTGACGACCGTCTGGCGTCCATGACCGACGAGGCCGTTGACCGTTACTTCACCTGCATCATGTGCCAGTCCTTCGCCCCCGCCCACTGCTGCGTGGTCACCCCCGAGCGTCTGGGTCTGTGCGGCGCCGTGTCCTGGCTGGATGCCAAGGCTACTTACGAGCTGAACCCCAACGGTCCCTGCCAGCCCATCTTCAAGGAAGGCTGCGAGGACGAGCGCACCGGCCGCTTCCAGTCCGTCAACAAGGCGATCTCCGACGCGACCCACGGCGCTGTTGAGAACGTCACCCTGTACTCCATTCTGGAGGACCCGATGACCTCCTGCGGCTGCTTCGAGTGCATCTGCGGCATTGAGCCGATGTCCAACGGCTTCATCGTTGTGAACCGGGAATACAAGGGCATGACCCCTGCCGGTATGACCTTCGGCGAGCTGGCCTCCTGCACCGGCGGCGGCGTCCAGACCCCCGGCTACATGGGTCACGGCCGCCACTTCATCTCCTCCAAGAAGTTCATCGCTGCTGAGGGCGGCATCGAGCGCATTGTCTGGATGCCCAAGGAGCTGAAGGACGACGTTGCCGAGCGTCTGAACAAGACGGCCAAGGAACTGTACGGCATTGACAACTTCACCGACATGGTTGCCGACGAGACCGTCACCACCGACTGCGAGGAGCTGCTGAACTGGCTGACCGAGAAGGGTCATCCGGTGCTGGGCATGGAGCCTCTGATGTAATGAAATTGAGATTGCGCCCGGGAAGGAAACTTCCCGGGCGTAGTTTTTTGTGGCTTCCCCTACTGAACGAGGAGAGCCTTCGGGAAACGGATCGCCACGCCAGTGCTGCGGCATTGGCTTGCAATGCCCCCTATTGAGGAGCACATGCGTTCAGTCAGGTTATGACGCCGGGGGGATGAGCATATCAAATTTAATATAGGTAAAAAAATACTGATTTCGCTGGACAATTGCGGGGAGCTATGTTATACTTGAAAAGAAAATAAAATTTCAGGCGGCGCTATCATTCCGTCCGGGAGTTTCGGCAATTTTTGCCGGATGGCAGGGCCTCGCCCAAAAAGAAAGGGGTTATCCTTATGCCAAAAGTCATATTTCAAATCGAAGGCGGCAAGCCCGTTACCGTCGATTGCAACGTCGGCGATAACCTTCTGGAGCTGGCTCGCCGTGCCAATGTGGCAATCGACGCTCCCTGCTCCGGCAACGGTTCCTGCGGCAAGTGCCGCATCAAGCTGGTGGAGGGAGAGTTGGAATCCTACCCCAGCCGCCATATTTCCGACGAAGAATATGCCGAAGGCTGGCGCCTGAGCTGCAGCTCGAAGGTCGTCGGCAACTGCACTGTGTTCGTTCCGGACATCGCCAGCGCCTACCAGTCTCGGATGAAGACCGCCGATTTGAGCAGCCCGCAGGAGGTCGCCATTTTTGACGCCTGCCAGAGCCAGCTGAAACAAAGCGGCATTCACTTTACCAATCAGTTCCGGGCGGTGGTCGTGACCATGGCCGAGCCGAGTCTGGACGACACCATGCCCGACAACGAGCGCCTGACATGGGCGCTTGAGGAAGCGCTGGGCGTAGAGAAGGTGGAGATTCCCTTCTGCGTCATGGTGAAGCTGGCCCACGTTCTGCGGGAAAACAGCTTCCACGTGTGCGTGAAGGGCGAACTTCTGGGCGATACCTTCCGCTGTATGGAAGTTTGCGCCCCGGAGGACACTGCCATCGTCGGCTGCGCCATCGATATCGGCACTACCACGGTCACCATGGTGCTGACCGATCTGACCACGGGCAAAATCCTGGCGAAGGGCTCCTCCGGCAACGGCCAGATCCGTTACGGCGCGGACGTCATCAACCGTATCATCGAGCAGGGCAAGCCCGGCGGCAGGAAAAAGCTTCAGGACGCCATCCTGAAAGAGACTCTGAACCCCATCATTGCCAATCTGTGCAAGTCCGCTGGGGTCACATGCCCGTCCATTCTGCGCATGAGCGTGGGCGCGAATACCACCATGAACCACCTGCTGGTGGGCGTGGATGCCCAGAGCGTCCGCATGGATCCGTACATCCCCAGCTTCTTCCTCTGGAACGGACTGCTGGCGCAGGACTTGAAGATTCCCGCCAACCCCCTCGCGCCGGTACTCATCGCACCCAACATCGGTTCCTACGTGGGCGGCGACATCACCGCCGGTACGCTGGCCTCCGGCATCTGGGACAGTGACGCGCTGAGCCTGTTCATCGACCTTGGCACCAACGGCGAGATCGTGTTCGGCAACCGGGACTTCCTTGTGAGCTGCGCCTGTTCTGCCGGCCCCGCCTTTGAGGGCGGCGACATTTCCTGCGGTATGCGCGCCACGGACGGCGCCATCGAAGCCTGCACCGTAGACAAAGTGACCATGGAACCCACCGTTTCCATCGTGGGCGACGCGGATCAGAAGGCCGTCGGCATCTGCGGCAGCGGCATCATCGACATCATTTCCGAGCTGTACCGCTGCGGCATCGTCAACGCCAAGGGCCTGTTCATCCGGGAGGGCGAGCGCGTCCGCCGGGATCATCACGGCATGGGCCGCTACGTTATTGCCTTTGAAAACGAAAGCGAGACCGGCCGGGAAGTGTCCATCAATGAAGTGGACATTGACAACTTCATTCGTGCCAAGGGCGCGATCTTCTCCGCCATCGCAACGTTGCTGCAAAGCGTGGATATGCCCGTGGAAGCCATCGAGAACGTCTATGTCGCAGGCGGCATCGGCTCCGGCATCAACATGAAGAACGCGGTGAATATCGGCATGTTCCCGGATGTGGAGCTGGAAAAGTTCCACTACATCGGCAACTCCTCTCTGGCTGGCGCTTACGCCATGGTCATGAGTGACGAAGCCACCGCAAAAACGGCGGAAGTGGCAGCGAACATGACCTATCTGGAGCTTTCCACATACCCCGGCTACATGGATTCCTTTGTAGCTGCCTGCTTCCTGCCCCATACGGACAAGCGGCTGTTCCCCCACTCCATTCAGGAGGCGTAACATGCTGGAGGCAATGCACCATGTGGCGGTGATTGCTTCGGAGGAAGCCCGAACCCTGGATTTTTATGTCAACAAGCTGGGGTTCACTCTGGAGAGCCAAGTCTGGAGGCCGGAGCAGCGGGATTATCTGCGGATGCTGCGGCTGGGGAATTTGGTGCTGGAGCTGTTCATCAAGCCCGACGCTCCTGCCCGGCTGACTCTGCCAGAGGCTCTGGGTCTACGGCATTTGGCCTTCCGGGTAACGAACATTCAGGCGGCTCGGGACTGGCTGAACGCACAGGGCATCGAGACGGAACCGATTCACGAGGACAAGGCAAACGGAGGGCACTATGTATTCTTCCGGGATCCCGACGGTCTGCCTCTGGAACTACACGATTAAGGAATAAGGAATATGCAAGTAGAAAACCACAAAGAAGAAGCCCCCTTTGCCCATTATGCGGAGCTGTTCCGCGATCTGAATCCCGCCGCCGTGACGGCGAGACTGTCGGACGTCCGCTGGGACGGGAAGGAATTCACGCTCAGTCTTCTGGGCAGGGCGTTTGCCATTGCCCACCCGGACTATGACATCCGCGCGCTGGACGGCGGGGCGCTGCCGCCGCTGCCCTCCCAGACGTTTCTGCTGCGCTATCTGCTGGAAAGCAAAGATGTGGTCTGGCAGGGGCAGTGGAAGACCTTCCGGGAGATGCCCTGGGGGGAGATGTACATCAAGCCCTACACTGGCCGTGTGCTGACCCGTGCGGCCTTCACCTTCGGCACCCGGCTGCCGGCGTTCAGGGCTGCCTGCAAAAAAATGCAGGCGCTGCCCATGAAGCACGGAGACGCGGGCTATCAGTTCGACCTGATCGGCGGCTATCGGATGCAGATTCTCGTCTGGGAAGGGGATGATGAATTCCCACCCAACGCGCAGGTGCTCTATTCCGACAATTTTGCGGAAGGCTTCGCCGCGGAAGATCGGGTCGTGGCGGGAGATATTCTGATCTCCACGATCAAAAGCCAGATGTAATACTGAACTCCAATTAAAATCTTTAAAAAAGATTTTAATTGCCCGAAGGGCAAGGAGTTCATATGAGACTTGTTTTGTGATTTCTTTCCTTATAAATCATAAAACAGGCAGCGCCGTCAGGCGATGCTTTCCTGATTAAAATTAAGATTTTAATCAGGAAATAGTATCAGCATGGATTTTCAGCAAATGCCCATTGGATTCGCCATGGCGCTGGCACAGAATTCTGCGGCTATGGATGCCTATGCGGCGCTTTCCCGTGAAGCGCAGAGCGACATTCTGACCCGGGCGCACGGTGCCCGTTCGGAGGCGGAAATGCACAGGATCGTATCCGGAATCGTAAACAGCTGAGGGCGGGGATATCCCCGCCCTCAGTCTGCAAACGGCCAGTCCGCAGACTGACCCCAACATATTTATGCTAACATAGCGCAGGGAATATGTCAATGATAAATTGGTTAATACGCTGGAATTCTATGTTATGCAGCAAATAAAATGGTATATTTTATACAAAATTCCGGGTTGCATTTCAGAAAGGAATATGTTATTTTATAGACACAAAGAGGTGATACCAATGTACAGGTAAATCTTCTCAGAGACGACGGCTTCCCAAGGTAAATCTCCCGATCATATATGGTCTTCCCAAAATGTAAAGAAAGGAATTTTCACGGGAGGAATTCCAAATCTGTAAGGCGGAACGCCGACGTCTACTCCGCAGAAAGAGAGGTTAACCAACAGATGTTAGATACCAAGATCGCAGAGGAATGACCCTCGGCGGCTGTCGTGACAGCAGGCCGGGGGTTATTTCTATTTTCCGGTTTTCCACCTGTTGGACACGGTGCGCGCTGCCTGAAAAAATCAATGGACAGTCTGCCGTTTCTATGGTAGAATCGTCCCAGTATATCCGTCGGGAGGCACTTTTTATGCAGGGCGAATTGCCGTCGCAGCGCATTACGGAGGGCGTGATCTGGAAGCAGCTGCTTTTCTTTTTCTTTCCCATTCTGCTTGGGAGCTTTTTCCAGCAGATGTACAATACCGTGGACACCATCATCGTCGGCCGGTTCGTCGGCACCCGGGCGCTGGCGGCGGTGGGGTCTACCTCCGCACTGCTGAACCTGATGAACGGCTTTTTCATCGGACTGAGCACCGGCGCGACGGTGCTGCTGTCCCAGTTTTACGGCGCGAAAAGTAAGCAGGGCGTGCAGGATACCCTCCATACCGGCGTGGCGCTGTCGCTTGTGCTGGGCGCGGTGGTGATGACGCTGGGCTACTCCCTCGGCCCTAAAATTCTGGGGCTGATGAACACCCCGGAAAGCTGCATGGACGACGCCGTTCTGTACATAAAAATCTATTTTGCCGGCGCGATCGCCTCCATGCTCTACAACATGGGCGCGGGCATTCTCCGGGCCATGGGCGATTCCCGGCGGCCTACCATGTTCCTGATGGCTGCCTGCGGGGTCAACATCGTGCTGGACATCCTGTGCGTGGTGGTGCTGAAGCTGGGCGTGGCGGGGGCCGCCATTGCGACGGTTTTCTCTCAGGTGGTCAGCGCGGGGATGGTCACGGTGGCGCTGCTCCGCCAGCCGGAAGAAACACGGCTCTCTCTGAAAAAGATCCGCTTTCAGGGTGGGCTGCTGAAACGCATCCTTTACGTTGGCGTCCCGGCGGGACTGCAATTCGTGACATTTGACCTTGCCAATCTTCTGATACAGTCCGGCATCAATTCCTTCGGGGACGTGGCGATGGCGGCATGGACGGCATATGTTAAGACCGACAGCCTGACTTGGATGATCTCCGGCGCTTTCGGCGTATCGGTGACCACCTTCGTGGGGCAGAACTTCGGCGCGCAGAAATACGACAGGATTCGTCAGAGCGTCTGGGTCTGCATGGGTATGAGCGTGGTGCTGACGGGGGCGATGAGCGCGCTGGTCATCACGTTCCGCCCCTTCATTCTGGGAATTTACACCACCGACCCGGCTGTGATCAGGCTGGGGGCGTATGTCATGGCGTGGACGGTGCCGTTCAACGTGCTGTTCATGCCGGTGGAGGTATTCGCCGGAGCCATGCGGGGCACCGGATGTTCGGTGCTTCCCACGGTCATCACCTGCGTATGCGTGTGCGTGTTCCGGGTGGTGTGGATCTTCACGGTGGTGAGGACGTGGCACAGGATCGAGCTGCTGGCCGTCTGTTACCCCCTGAGCTGGCTGCTGGCGGCGACGGTATTTTCGATCGTATATTTTCAGGGCGGCTGGCTGCGCAGGCGCATCGCGCAGTGCGGCATGGAACCGGAAGCACGGGTATAGGAGGAAAGAGAATGAAAATAAGATTTTTACGGCTGATCGCGCTGGTTCTGACGGCGGCGGTGCTGCTGTCCGGCTGCGGCATGGTGGACTTTGGCGAGTATTTCGGCGCTGTGCGTTCGCTGGTGGATGGGAACGCCATTGTCCCCTACGAGAGCATGACCTACGAGCGCCCGGATATGACCCAGCTCCAGCAGACGCTGGACGCCGCCTGCGAGGCGGCGGAAGGGGACGATGTTTCGGCCATTCTGGACGGGATATACGACTTTTACGACGCCTATGACTGGTTCAGCACCTACTACGCGCTGGCGGATATCCATTACTGTGCAGATCTGACGGACACCTACTGGGGGGACGAGTACAACTACTGCACCCAGAACGCGGCCACGGTGGACGCCGGCTTGCAGGAGCTTTACCGGGCGCTTGCCAAGTCCCCCGCCCGGGAGGAACTGGAGCAGGAGGAATATTTCGGCGAGGGCTTTTTTGACAGCTATGAGGATGAGGAAAGCGTCTGGGACGAGACCTTCACAGCCATGCTGGAGGAGGAAGCGAAGCTGCAAACCCGGTATTACGAGCTGTCCGCTCAGGCGGCGGACTATCAGGACGATACGCAAGGCTACTATGACGCCTGCGCGGACGGCATGGCGTCCCTTCTGGCGGAGCTGATCGCCGTCCGGCAGGAGATAGCGGAATACTGCGGCTATTCGGATTACCCCCAGTTTGCCGAGGACTTCTACTTCTACCGGGACTACACTGCCGCGGAGGAAGAGCAGCTTCTGGACGACATCCGCCGGGAGCTGGTGCCGCTGTACCGGGAGCTGGACGCCGGCGCATGGGAGGCGACCGGTGAGTACGCTTCGGAGAGGGAGACCCTCAACTACTTAGCCACGGCGGCAGAGAGCATGGGCGGCACGGTCAAGGAAGCCCATGACCTGATGAAGACGGCGAAGCTCTACGACACCGGCTACGGGGAGAACAAGTACAATTCCTCTTTTGAGCAATACCTGACCAGCTATCAGGAGCCGTTCATCTTCATGAACGCCACGCTGACGGCCTATGACAAGCTGGTTCTTGCCCATGAATTCGGCCACTTCTGCAATGACTATGCCAGCTACGGCAGCGCCGCCGGGGTGGACGTGTCGGAATTCTTCTCCACGGGCATGGAGTATCTGAGCCTGTGCTACGGCGGGGAAGACCTGACCCGGGCAAAAATGGCGGACAGCCTTGGCAATTACGTGGAGCAGGGAGCGTATGCCAGCTTTGAGCGGCAGATGTACAGCCTGACCGGCGACGCGCTGTCTGCGGAGGGACTGTACGCGCTGTACGAGCAGGTCGCGCTGGACTTCGGCTTTGACAGCGTGGGCTACGACCGGCGGGAGTTCGTGGACGTGACCCATTTCTATACGAACCCCATGTACGTGTTCAGCTATGTGGTCAGCAACGACGCGGCGATGCAGCTGTACCAGCTGGAACAGGAACAGCGGGGTGCGGGTCTTGAGCTGTACGAACAGAATCTGACGACGGAGGAATCGTATTTTCTGGCGTTTCTGGACAGCGCCGGACTGGAAAGTCCTTTTGAGGCGGGAAGAATCAGCTCGGTCAAGGCAGTTTTTGAATCGGTGCTGGAGTAATTTGAACGGAATCCGCCCTTGGCTCTCCCTCTGGGAGAGCTGTCACCGAAGGTGACTGAGAGGGCATTGCGGCCTTACTTACCCTCTCCGTCCTCGCTGCGCTCGTCCACCTCTCCCAAAGGGAGAGGCGAGGGATGCTTTGCATCTTTTTGACGAAACGGCGCATACTATCCGCGAGGTGAGAACGCCGTGAAAGAGGACGAAAAGAAGCCCCTGTCCTGGGAGGTGGCCGACCCCAAGCCCCCGGTCATCCAGTCGGGGCATATGGAGAGCCGGAAAGAGAACTGACTGGGAAAAATCAGCAAAAACCGGGAAGGGCATTGCCCTTCCCGGTTTTGTGTATGAAAGCCACGCAGAGGCAAATCGCCAAACTGGAAGTTATCGATTTCTTTGTGCGCTATATCTAACGGACAGCACAATGCTTACTGATGCGGTAATGACCTTTGCAAATACGGTGCTCCACCAAATCATGATTTGACCGCCAAACACCGGCGGCAGCATCAGCGCCAACACCAGCATGATGATGGGTTCGATAAAGGTCAGAACATAGGACAGCACACTTTTTTCGGTTGCGTAGAAAGCCGCCGTGGAAACTCGTGTGATGGCGTCAAACGGAACCGACACAAGGAAGATCGGCATGACCTTTATGACCCCTGCGTTTACCTCGGCAGATGAACCGAACAGTAGTCCAATCTTTCCACGGAGCAGGTAAATCAGAATCGCACTGATTACCGCCAAAACCATGGAAAATTCATACGCCAGCGTTTTGGTTTGTTTGAGCGATTTTTCTTCGCCTGCTCCGTAGAACTGACTCATGAGCGGCTGGCTACCATCACCGACACCCTGCAAAAGAAGATAAACAATGCAGATGATATAGGAGATACAGGCATAGGTGGCGATAGCCTCCTGTCCGCCATAAGAATCCGAAAATCGGTTGATGATCACAAGAGAGATATTTGGGGCAAGGGTCAAGCCAAATGGAGCAAGTCCGATTTTTAATATCTGAAATGCCGTTTTCGGGGTATCAACAGGTGCGATTTTCAGAGTGAGGTTCTTTTTGATGGCGCAATACACGAGTGCAACCGCCATGGTAACTCCCTGCCCAATAATGGTCGCCAATGCCGCACCGTACATGCCCCGTCCAAGAACCCACACAAAAGTATAGTCAAGAGCAATATTGGTAGCAAAGCCGCAGATCATAGCGATCATTGCCCACAAAGAACCGCCGTAATTACGCATAAACGGAACCAGTCCGGTGCCGAACACCTGTAAAATCGCTCCAAGGGCAATTACCTTGATATACTCATTTCCCAGAGTAAGCAACTCGCCCGATGCACCAAGGGCAGAAAGGATTTTCTCTGAAGTGAAGAAAACGGTGACAGTCAGGACAGCGCTGAAAAGAAGCATCAGCCATGTTGCACCGGCAACGAACTCCCGTGCTTTTTTCTCATTTCCTGCTGCTTTCAGAATGGAGTATTTGACTGAACCACCCATTCCGATTCCTGTCCCTACGGATTGCAGGACCGCCGTGATGGGATATGCAATGTTGATTGCGGAAAGTCCGGCATCCCCGATTGAGTTGCCTACAAAGAAACCGTCAACGATGGCATACACCCCGGAAAGCGCAAAGGATAACACGGACGGAATCACATACCGAAAGAAAGTCCGCTTGTTATTCACTGCCCAGACCTCCGCTCAGCTCTCTTTCAAAGAGAAGATTGAAAAGGTCAAGAATTTCACACATGGCTTGGAGCCGTTCGTTCCCGATTGTTCTATAAACCTTCTCCTCGGCTTTTCGTAAAGGCGCAATCATTCTGTGGGCGTATACCTGTCCGCTTTCAGTCAAGACGATCCGCTTCTCACGTTTATCGCCCTCGCTGGCCTCCAACAGTAAATAGCCCTTCTTTTGAAGTGCGCTCACGACCGTATGAACCGTCTGTTTTTGCATACCGAAATTCTCTGCGATCTGCTTTTGCGTCAGTTCTCCCATGGATTCCAGCGCATACAGCACCATCATTTCCGGGTATCCGACGCCAAGTACCGAAGCTGCTTTTGTATATAGAGCAGTGCTTTTCGCCCACGCAACGTTAAAATGATTGTTTTCCATAAGTCCCCCACTTGCAAATAGTATTTGTAAATATTATTGTAGTATATTGTAAGGACTATTGTCAAGGGCGTATGGAGCAACAAATCCCAATTTATTTCATTATAGCAAAACCGCGCCCAAAACACAATGCAGCCGCCCGGAGTACACCGGACGGCTGCGTCGATTTTCGATCAATCTGAATTTATAAAACAAAATGTTTCTTCATAAGTGCGTACAATATTTTTCTGGCATCATCAAGTAATACGCTCTCTTTTTTCAAAGCATAGTGATGCGCAAATTCTGTATCTGTGTATGCGTGATCGTTGATTACAACGGTATTTTTATATCGTGGCCGCACATGGATATGTAAATGCGGGTTTGGGACTGCTTCTTTGTAAAAGTCATTTAGCAGACAACTCCAATTGCATAATTCGGCGCCTAATACCTCTTTATAGAGCCGTTCCAATCGATCTATCATGGTTTTCAGTTCCGTCCACTCAGAAATATCCAATTCCGAAAGACTGCCGCAATGCCGATTCAACACCAGAATACATCTGCCGATATAATCCTGTCTGTCCGCCAGATAGACAGACCAATATAATGACTGATATAGCAACCACTCAGTTTCTTTATAATCACACCATTCGCAGCCACGCATCACATATCTCCATAAATTCTGATTTGTCTGAATAATCAATAACCTCGGACGTTTCTATTTTAATAATCCAAGCTCTGTGCGCCGGTTCAGTTCCCAAAGCGCGGTCCGGTTGCTGTCATATTTCACCATTGCATGGGCGCATGTATACTCCATCCATCCATACTCGGTGTGTTCAAGGGATAAGTGCAGGGAAGTGTTTTCGACCTTTACCGCAAAGGCATATTCGGGAACGACAAAGCATTGCTTGCCCCACAGTGCTTCCGCATCCGCGAAGCAGCTGGCCGGTATGCTGCAGCAGGTGTCGAGCGGCGAATAGTCGCACGTGACGGGGATGCCCGCTTCTTCAAAGGCTTCCCGCTTCGCAGATTCGAGGATGGAGGCATCTTCATCCTCTCCACCGCCTGCGATGAACTGCCAGATATCCAGATCATTTCTTCTGAATACGCAGAATCTTGCCTGCCCGTCCATGATGCAATAGGGAATGACCAGCACCTGATACCTTGCCCGCGCCATAGATTACCTCCTCTTAGTCTTTTCTGCACTGAATATGGAACTGCCCGTCTTTTGCCTGTAAGGATTCAATTTTGAGTCCAGCGCTTTCCAAAAGTCGGACGACAGAATCCGAAGACTGTGTATCCTTCTTGACGATCCCATAGGTCGTATGGAGTTTGTTGTTGCCGCCCCTGATATCCAGATCGATCATAAAAGGTTCCGGATAAGCAGAACGAATGTCACAGTCCCAGATATACATCTGTTTTCCTACTCTGAGGACACGTGCTGCCTCACAAATGGATTTCTGCTGTTCTTCAGCCGTCATGTACATCAGCGTATAGAAAAAAGTCACATTATCAAATGAATCATCCGGAAACGATAATCCTGTTGCGTCCATAAGCTGCTTTGAACAGCAGTCTGGAGCTTCTTCCAATTCTTCCTTGCAGTTATCGATTGCGGTGACTCTGTCTTTGTAAATCTGTCCAATCACGGCTTCGCCACCGCCGCCAATATCAAGAATCGAGCCGGTCAGTTTTTCTTTGATCTCTATCGTCATGTTTATCCTCACAAATTTCAGTTAATTTCATTATAGCAAACCTGCGCCCAAAACACAATCGCAGCCGCCCAACACCGGGCGGCTGTGTTCGGTTTATTCGGTCAATGCCTGTCGGCCTTCTGCCGCTTTAACTCCGCCAGCTCCGCTTTCATCTCTGCGATCAGCACCTTCAGCTTCTCCTCACATTCCTCGCGCGTATGCGCATACACATTCCGCGCGTGCTTTTTGCCGTCGATCCATGTCGGAGAGTATCGCCCCTCAAACAGGTGGTCGTTGATCTGGCTGATGCAGCCCGTTCCGGGCTTGCGGACTTTGCCCATGTAAGGCTGAAAGTCGACAATGGCAGGCGCATTCGCCTGCGGGCGCAAAACTCTGCGAGGCTTCTGGGGAATTGAAGAGATTTTTGAATTCATGGGGGCTTTTTGTCGAATTTGCGGCTTGTTTCCGGCTCTTTGTCTGTGATAAGATAGGCACACAAAGGAGTGTATTGCACATATGAAAGAAAAGCTGAAAATTCTGATTGCGAACGACGATGGGATCCGGTCGGAAGGTATTGCAAAGCTGGCCCGCGCCGCTGCCTCATTTGGAACGGTCTGGGTCGCTGCACCGGAACACCAGTGCAGCGGCATGTCTGTCCGCCTGACTATCTCTGAAAAGAGCCGGATGGCGGTCTACCGCTATGATTTCCCGGTTCCTGTGGAGGCCGCCTGGAGCGTAGACGGCACGCCCGCCGATTGTGTCAAGGTTGCGCTGAACGCACTGCTCCCATTCCGCCCGGATGTTGTCCTGTCCGGCATCAACGACGGGCTGAACGCGGGTCTTGACGTCGCCTACTCCGGAACCATCGGCGCGGCGACAGAGGCGGCCATGCACGGCGTTCCCGCCATTGCATTTTCCATGCGCGACGGCAAATCCTTCGACGTTACCGATCACTACCTCTGCTCCGTTCTTGGCGAGCTTCTGGAGAAGCCGCTCGGCCGGGGCGAAATCTGGAACGTCAACTTCCCCACCTGTCCGCTCTGCGACTGCCGCGGCATTCTGTACGAGCGTTTCCCGGAAAAGCAGTCGTATTACGAAAACTATTATGAATGCGTCCGCGAGGAAAACGGTGTGCGCTATCTGTCGCCTGTTGCAAAGGTTTTGCACGCAGACGCCGTGACGGACGGCAGCGATATCCACGCGGTTCTGAACGGCTATGTTTCCATCGGCAAGGTGCGCTGCGCGCCGTTTTGAACATTTGTCTTTATACTGTGGACAGTTTCAAATTAGTAAGCCGAATTTAAGAAAATTTGAAGAAAATTTGACATATTTCTTGCATTTGACTTCTTGTATTGTCTCACATGAGTGGTATATTTGCTTTGGTAGAAATACCAGTATCTTGCGGGGCTGCGCTGTGCGCAGCCTCAGCTCACCACCGCGGCACTGCCGCGGACACATGTTTCAGGAGGAATATAGAAAATGAAGAAGATCATTGCACTGCTCCTTGTGGCGGTCATGGCAATCGGCTTCTGCGCCTGCGCAGCCAAGACCGAGACCCCCGATGAACCCGCCACAACGGAAACCACGACCACTGAGGCCACGGAAACCACCGAAACCACGGAACCCGCAGCTGAAGAAACCACGACCGAAGAAACCACCGAAAACCAGCATTTCGACAAACTGACGCTTGAGTTTGTTCCCTCCAAGGACGCCGACGTCATCATCACTGGCACGAAGAACCTTCCCGAACTCGTGAAGGCTGAAATGTCCAAGCTCGGCTACGACATCGACGAAGTCGACATCACGGTCGGCACCAGCTACGACGCCACCGGCGAGGCTATGGCTGCCGGTTCCATCGATCTGGGCTGGCTGCCCGGCGGCACGTACGCGCTGTACTCCGACGATGTGGATGTCATCCTGACCGCTACCCGTAACGGCCTGTCCAACGACTCCACCAACCCCGCCGACTGGAACGGTGAAGCCAACGCCACCAAGAAGGATGGCCCGCAGGTCACCTACTACCGCTCTTTGATCTACGCTACTCCGTCTGCTTATGGTCAGGAACTCGCTGCTAAGGTCAATGCTGGCGAAAAGCTTACCTGGGAAGACCTCGACAAGGCAACCTGGGCTGTCCAGAAGACCTCCTCTTCTGCCGGTTACATCTATCCGTCCATGTGGCTGATGGCCAACTACGACGGCAAGAAGATCTCTGATCTGTCCAACGTCATGCCCATCGACTCCGGTTACGGCACCGCGTTCTCCTACGCTGCTGCGGAATCCGTCGATATCATCGTCTGCTACGCCGACGGCCGTAACGACTACGAAGCATCCTGGACGCTGCCCACCGACCAGCAGGACGAAACCGGCAAGCAGGGCATGGGCCGCTCCGACTCCATCTGGAACGAGATGAACGTCATCGGCGTCACCGAGGGCATCTACAACGATACCGTCGCCATCTCCAAGGAGAGCCAGTACTACACCCCCGAAATCGTCGCTGCCCTTCAGGAGTGCTTCATCAACATCATCGGCACCGATGAAGGCAAGGCCATCTTCGACGTCTACAGCCACACCGGCTACGCCAAGGCGACCGACGCTGACTACGACGGCGCACGCGCTGCTCTGCAGGCTGTTGCCGAGTAATCCGTCATCAACCAAATAACGTCCAAATGAATAAAGCGCCCCGCGTCAACGGGGCGCTTTTCGTTTTACAGATATCTCAGCAAAAAGCACATCTCCGAAATTCTCCATTCAAATCCTCAGAAAGAAAAGAGTCGCAGCATGATTGAATTCAAAAATGTGTATAAGACTTATCCAAACGGCTTCACGGCCCTGAAAAACATCAACCTGCAAATTGAGCAGGGCGAGTTTGTCGCCATCATCGGCCTTTCGGGCGCAGGCAAGTCGACGATTCTGCGCTGCATCAACCGGATGCACGATATCTCCAAGGGCGAGCTGACCGTTGACGGTGTCACGGTGGACTCTCTGCGCGGCAAAGAGCTCCGGCGCTACCGCCGCAAGGTCGGCATGATCTTCCAGAGCTTCAATCTGGTTTCCCGCAGCACGGCGATCAAGAACGTTCTGACGGCCGATGTCCCAGATATGCCGTTTTTCCGGGTACTGCTCGGCATTTTTACAAAAAAGCAGAAAATGCGGGCATTAGAGAGTCTGGACAAGGTAGGCATTTTGGATAAGGCCTATACCCGCTGTGACCAGCTCTCCGGCGGTCAGCAGCAGCGCGTGGCCCTGGCCCGCACGCTGAACCAGAATCCGAAGATCATCCTCGCCGACGAGCCTGTCGCTTCCCTTGACCCCATCACGGCCAAGCAGGTCATGCAGGACTTCGTGCGCATCAACAAGGAATATAAAATTTCGATTCTGCTGAACATCCACCACGTGGACCTCGCGCTCAAATACTGTGACCGCGTCATCGGCATCCGCGCGGGCGAAATCGTTTTTGACGGCCCGGCCAGCACTATTACCCAGGAACAGATCGACGAGGTCTACAACGGCGCAAAGGCGCCCACCATGGGCGAAGGCGAGGGCGAGCTGCCGAAGGCTGCCAGAGCAGAGGGCTAAGCCATGGAAAACAACACGTCTTCTCTGATGAAGCTTACACTCTACGACCGCATCTTCAAACCCCAGACCGTAACGCTTCCCAATGGACATTCGGTCCAGCGGCGCAGAAGCCGCACGCCGGTAATCGTCCTTTTCCTGGCCGTTGCAATCTGGCTGTCTCTTCGCATGACAGGCTTTGATCTGCACGTCGTCATCACAAAATTCCGCAAGATGGTGGACCTTCTGGAGAAAATTCTTCAGCCGGACTGGTCGTTCTTCCCGAAGGTCGTTTCTCCTCTGATCGATACCATAAAAATGTCGATTCTCGGTACGGTCATCGGCTGCGTGATAGCGCTGCCGGTTGCGATTCTCTCGTCGAGCAACATCAACAAGAGCATTCCCGTCGTCTGGCTCATCCGATTCCTGCTTGGCCTTATCCGGACACTGCCGACTCTGATCATCGCACTCGTGTGCGCGCTGATCTTCTCGCTCGGCACGTTTTCCGGCACCATCGCAATCGCCATCTTTACCTTTGGTATCGTGGCCAAAATGCTCTTTGAGTCGATTGAAACCATCGACATGGGGCCGTTTGAGGCGATGGAAGCGCTCGGCGCGAACAAGTTCCAGGCATTCTGGTCCGCCTGCGTGCCGCAGATTCTGCCCGTTTATTTAAGCCACTGCCTGTACTGCTTTGAAATGAACGTGCGCGCATCGGCAATTCTCGGTTACGTCGGCGCTGGCGGCCTTGGTATCACGATCAACGAGCGCATCGGCTGGCGCGATTACAACAGCCTCGGCACGGTGCTGCTGTCGCTGTTCGTGGTCGTTGTCATCATCGACTTCTTCAGCGAATACCTTCGCAAGAAGCTGAGCTGAAAGGAGGCTGCAAGATGGAAAAGAAAGACAAAATCGCCATGCTGGAGCAGTCGCTTGACCGGAAGCTCACCACGCTTGAAATGTATGAAAACCGCCCGCGCAAGTGGATTTTGTACCTTGTGATTGTGCTGGCGGTCACACTGCTTGTCGGCTGGTCGGCAGACGACATCCACTTTACGGGCCTCACCGCCACCGGTACGGAGGTTGCCAAGGGTGTCGTCCATGGCGTGTTCCACCCGGACACAAATCTGTTGTTCGGTACCGGCGACTCCGATGTGCCGTATCTGCTGCTGCAAACCATTGCCATTGCTGTGCTCGGTACTATTTTCGGCGCAATTCTGGCCATCCCCTTCGCGTTTTTGGCCTCGTTCAATATCATGCCGAAGGCGGTTGCGTACATTGTCCGCATTCTGATTCTGATGATCCGCACCATCCCGTCCATTGTCTGGGCGCTGATGTGGATCCGTGTGACAGGCCCGGGCGCCGCCTGCGGCGTTATCACGCAGTCGGTCTGCTCGATCGGCATGATCTCCAAAATGTACATCACGGCCATCGAAGATCTGGATACGCACATTCTCGAAAGTCTGGACGCCATGGGCTGCACGCCGTTCCAGAAAATCCGCTACGGCGTTCTGCCGCAGCTGACGGCGAGCTTCATCTCCACGACGATCTACCGCTTCGACATCAACCTCAAGGACGCTACCACGCTCGGCATCGTCGGCGCAGGCGGCATCGGCGCTTCGCTGGTGCAGTGCCTCAACTCCCGCCGCTGGGGTATGGTCGGCTCGTTTGTCTGGGGTCTGATGGTGCTGGTTCTGATCATCGAACTCATTTCCACGCGCATCCGCAGAAAGCTTGCGCACGGCGAATAAAACCTGTTTGAGGGCGCTTATGCGCCCTCAAAATATCCTCTCAGAAAACGGAACGATATTCCATGGAACGACATCTTACGATTTATTATACCAGCGACATTCACGGCTGCTTCTCGCCGGTCCAGTATGCAACCGGAAAGCAGGCGCCGTCCGGGCTTGCCAACTGTCTGTCGCAATTTCAAAAAGACGGCAACACCTTGATCATTGACGGCGGCGACACCCTGCAGGGCAGTCCCCTCACCTACTATCTAAGCCACGAAGTACGCGACGTCACCACGCTCCCGGCGCAGCTTCTGAACCTCGGCGGCTATGATTTTGTGACGCTTGGAAACCACGACTTTGACTACGGCAAAGAGGTCATTGAGCGGTATCTGGACAGCCTGCATGCCGTCTGCCTGTGCGCGAACGTCGAAGGCATCCGCGGCGTGCAGAAAACCACCGTTGTCACGATGGAAAACGGGCTGCGTGTGGGCTTGACCGGCATCATCACGCCCTTTGTCACGCAGTTTGAAACACCGGAAAACATGGCAGGCATCACCGTGACGGACGCCTTTGCGGCGGCATGGCAGGCACTTTCCGAGCTGCGCCGCAAGCAGGTCGACCTCACCATCTGCATCTACCACGGCGGGTTTGAGGCAGATGTGAAAACCGGGAAAATTCTCTCGCAGACGGGGGAAAACCAGGGCTGGCGCATCTGCCGCGAGCTGGGCTTCGACGTTCTTCTCGCCGCGCACCAGCACATGGAGGCGGAAAACCTTCAAATCGGCGGCACCTACACCTGCCAGCCGCCGGAAAAGGCAGCGAAATTCATCCGCATGAACATAACCGCCGATCGCGGCAGCGTCCATGCCGTTTCCCGTCTGGTTCCGGCAGGAGATCAGCCGCTTCCTGCGGCAATGGAGGCAATCGCGCCTACGGAAAAGCAGCTGAACGAGTGGCTTGATACGCCCGTCGGTCGGTTGGATACACCGCTTCCCGGCGGAGCACCGCTTGCGCTGGCGGCAAACGGATCGCTGCTTGCAAACTTCTTCAATCAGGTCCAGCTTGCCGTCTCCGGCGCGGACATCTCCGTGACGAGCCTTTCCAATCAGGTATCCGATTTCCCGCAGAACGTCACCATCCGCGCAATCATCTGCGCCTATGCCTTCCCGAACACACTCAAGACCATCCGTGTGACCAGAAAGGTCTTGATGTCCGCTTTGGAGCGGAG